>Ga0209589_1003154_pt1 | contig 28911 bp, 23 predicted proteins | sample CowpeawhiteBW_FD_187525 | JGI IMG/M metagenome (GOLD analysis project Ga0209589, IMG submission 187525) | Root nodule microbial communities of legume samples collected from California USA - Cow pea white BW (SPAdes) (version 2) | ecosystem: Host-associated > Plants > Roots > Nodule | place: USA...
AAAAAAATTCATAAATTATATTGATATTTTATTACATTATACTTTAATATTATTTTTTATTTGAATTTATATTTTAAATAATTGCATATTTTTAAATGTGTAAAATTCTATAATTTCTATACAAATGTTTTAGTCAGTATAAAAATAACAATTATATAATTTAAAAAAAATTAATTAGTTTATGTAACAATAAAAAACAAATAAATTTAAAATTTGAAAACAATTTAAAGTAAAATTTAATGTGAAACAAATTTAAAAAAACTTGGTTTTATTGAAAATATATAATAAAAATATCAATTTGAATAAAAAAAATCAAATTTAATAAAAATATTTGTATAATATTTTATAATTTTTGTTTCAATTTGGAGGGGGACGAAATTGCATAATTTTTACAAAAATTGGGACTAAATTGAGACAAAAAATAAAATATAAGGACCAAATTGAGAATGAGAAAATGACACCTTCCAAATAATGACACGTGGCACTGTCACTACCACGTGGCACGATGTCAGCTTGACACGTGGCAAAAATTTAATTTTTTTAAAAATTTTAAAAAAATTAATAAAAAATAAAAAAAAATCAAAAATCAAACAATAAAATAAATAAAATAAAAAATTCAAAAAATCCAGAAGCTGACACGTATCACCCCATTTAATACCGTTACTCCACCACTAACGGAAAAGACTTGATTGGGTCAAATTTCCCACAATAGAAACCAAATTGAGATAAAAAATAATTGAGGGACCAAATTCAAATTTTGCTACAAAATGGGGACTAAAAGTATAATTTAATTTTCAAAGAAACATTAGAATGGTTGAAGAAAATGTTACACGTGTCGACCTACCAAGTGTTGCATCCAGCTGGCGCGATCTTTTGTACTCTTAAACAAGAAACCCCACGACTTTACCGTACACCACTCACACAATATCTCTTCCCGTCTTCACTCTCCCAATCCAAGTACTCGCTCTACTTTGACTACAGAATATCGCGGGAAATTCGAGGAACGCCGTTATTTTTTGTTACCGGTATTACAAGTAACTAACCACTTAATTAAGTAAGTGGCTGCCGGTATTCCGTAGGACATCCCCCTCCGCACTCCAAGCGCGCAGGCCATGGGTTTACTTAAACACCGTGTTTACCGGATGTTGCCGGTTAATTATTTAATTAACTATCTAAAAACATTTTTAATGAGGTTTTTCCAAAGCGTTTGGCCGTTTTTCTTGTACGACAAGTGCGAATTTGTGATCCCAAACGCGTGCAAAATGGGTGGTTAAATTAAAATTTTGGAAACCAAAATATGTATGCGTAATAATTGTTTTCAATTTGGTGAGAGAATTGAAAAGAGTTTGTTATTTTGACACATGGGTTCGTGCGATTTTGGTGAAACAAATAATAATGAATTTTGGTTGGCCAATCCAATACGAGACAAAGGGATAATGGGATATAGGCTTGTCTTTATTCCACATTATTTGATCTTATGCCCCTCTTTAAGATATGGACTATCAATCTTCTACTAATTAAGCACTTTGACAACAACCGCAAAGCATTTCAAAGTGACTCCATAAGCATTCCTTTTATGTTGCACATGGATTCCATTCAATCTATCTATCTATCTTTAAAAAGCGGTGATGGTATTCATTCACTCATGTTCAAATAATATGCCAAGTCATTTCCAATTGAAATTGTGTTTTTATGCCTTCTTCTCACTTCACGTTTCTTTTTCTTTTCTTTCCCCTTTATCATTAATAATTTCCCTAAAACCAAAACCAATTAATTATTTTCCTAACAAGCCAAATCAAAGTCCTTCCCATCGTGCCCAAATGCCCTACTAATTACAAGACCATAAATGCATGGAAGTTGTATGTTGTATAGTGTGCTTTGCCATGTTATAAATGTTTAGATATATAGAAAAAAAAGGAAAACAAAAAGTGACACAAAACGGCTACATATTCCCTATTCTACCCTTCATTTTTACATCTATTTACTCCCAGTCCTTCGCATCTAGCAAACCCAGCTTGACATGTGCCTCTATATAAACCACTTTCTCTCTTCTTTTCAACTCACGCCCAACACCATCTCCTAGCTTCTTCCTAACCAGCTTCTATTACTATTAGAGTCATTGTCTTCTTCTTCTCTTTCTTTCTTTCTGTTTCTCTCTCTCTCTCTCTCTCTCTCTCTCTCTCTCTCTCTCTCTCTCTCTCTCATACACACACACACACACACCAAACTCTTGTGTCTTCCTTTCCTTCCCTTCCCAAAACACATACTCACACCGCAACAAGGTTGTTGTGTTGCCAGCTAGCTGCAAACACCACCACACCATCACCATGCCTGAGGCACCAAGGGACTACAACCTTGTTGAGCAAAACGAGAAAATTCTCGACTTCATTGAGGATGTCACCGCCAACGCCGACCAAGTTCAGAAGAGGGTCCTCTCCGAAATCCTCTCCAACAATGCAAACGTTGAGTACCTGAAGAGACACGGTCTCCACGGCCAGACAGACCGTGAAACGTTCAAGAAACTCTTGCCTGTCATAACCTACGAGGATATCCAACCTGACATCAACCGCATCGCCAATGGTGACACTTCTCCAATCCTTTGCTCCAAACCCATCTCAGAATTCCTCACTAGGTATGCTGCACGCGCGCGGGCACACATACACACACACACACACACATATATATATATATATATATATATATATATATATATATATATATATATATATATATATATATATATATATATATATTCTCATATACAAACTTGCTTCTCTTTTCGGCCTACTTCCAACTCTCTCTTCGTATACACTACAACCACCACCTAAGCCGATCCTAGTGGACTGGTCCAGTTTTAACTTTTTCTTTTGTATATAATAAATAACATAATGAAGTTTGAACTTAAGACCGGACCTTATAAAGTGGCCGAGTTCTAACTTAAGTGGAAACAAGAGAAGATAAAGAACATTTGTTTATGATGGGTTTTGTTTTTGATGTCCTTTTTTGTTTGTTTGTGCACATGGGCGTGTCAAAATATTGGTGGGGTTGTTTGTTTGGTTTTGTTATTGTGTGTTCATTTTTGCTTTTGCAGTTCTGGGACATCAGGAGGTGAGAGGAAGCTGATGCCAACAATTGAGGAGGATCTAGGGAGGAGGAGTTCACTGTATGGGCTTCTGATGCCAGTGATGAGCCTGTTTGTTCCTGGTTTGGAAAAGGGAAAAGGAATGTACCTAATGTTCATAAAATCGGAGGCGAAAACACCTGGAGGGATTGTGGCTCGTCCAGTTCTGACCAGCTACTATAAAAGTTCCTATTTCAAAGACAGACCCTATGACCCCTACACCAACTACACCAGCCCCAATGAGACTGTCCTCTGCCCTGACTCCTACCAAAGCATGTACTCCCAACTCCTTTGTGGCCTTTGCCAAAACAAAGAAGTTTTCCGTGTGGGGGCAGTTTTTGCCTCTGGCTTCATAAGGGCCATTAGGTTCCTTGAGAAACACTGGTCCCTCCTTTGCAACGACATCAGAACTGGAACCATCAACTCTCAGATCACTGACACCTCCGTCCGTGAGGCTGTCATGAACATCCTCAAACCTGACCCTAAGCTCGCGGATCTTATCCACACTGAGTGTAGCAAGAGCTCATGGCAGGGCATCATCACTAGGCTGTGGCCAAATACTAAGTATGTCGATGTTATTGTCACCGGGACAATGTCACAGTACATCCCCACATTGGACTACTACAGCAATGGACTCCCACTTGTGTGCACCATGTATGCTTCCAGTGAGTGCTATTTTGGTGTTAACCTAAACCCTCTTTGCAAACCCAGTGAGGTCTCTTACACCCTTATTCCCACCATGTGCTACTTCGAGTTCTTGCCTGTTAACCGAAGCAATGGGGTCAATGACCCTCTCCACACCCCCAGATCCCTCAATGAGAAACAACAGCAGGAGCTGGTTGACCTTGTTGATGTCAAACTTGGCCAAGAATATGAACTCGTTGTCACAACTTATGCTGGTAAGAGTCAACACACACCCTTTATCTCAACATCAACCTCGTCAACATTGTCTAAAGATTTAATTGCAGTTGTAATTCACCCTTTGGGATTTGACATTTTTTTTTGTTTGTTTCCAGGATTGTATCGTTACAGAGTTGGTGATGTGCTGAGGGTGGCTGGATTCAAGAACAAGGCACCCCAATTCAACTTTGTGTGCAGAAAGAACGTGGTGTTGAGCATAGACTCAGACAAGACGGATGAGGTGGAGCTTCAGAACGCAATGAAGAATGCTGTGACACACTTGGTGCCCTTTGATGCATCGGTGTCCGATTACACAAGCTATGCAGACACCACAACCATCCCTGGGCACTATGTGTTGTACTGGGAGCTGGCACTGAAAGGTTCAACCCCAATTCCACCGTGTGTGTTTGAGGACTGTTGCTTTACCATAGAGGAATCACTGAACAGTGTGTATCGGCAAGGGCGAGTCTCGGACAAATCAATTGGGCCCCTTGAGATAAAGATTGTGGAACAGGGGACTTTTGACAAGCTCATGGACTATGCCATAAGCCTAGGGGCTTCAATAAATCAGTACAAGACTCCAAGGTGTGTCAAGTTTGCGCCTGTGGTGGAGCTCTTGAACTCAAGGGTGGTGGAAAAATATTTTAGCCCCAAATGTCCAAAATGGGTTTCCGGCCACAAGCAGTGGATCAATCAGAATTGATCAAGAATCTAAAGGTGGACATTATTATGTGGTTGGTAGCTTTTCATGGCGGTTCACGTGAACTGTTTTTTGTGGACATGTTAGGAGGAGGAGGGAGGAATTTTAATTACTCTTTTTTAGGTTAATTCTATGTTTAAAAAGACTTTGATTTTAGTCCTTGTTTTTAACTTGCATAGTGAACTGAACCTAGCCACTGTAAAAAGCAATTCCTGTTTGATGAAAGAAAGAAAGCTGTTGTTGTCTAATGCCTTTCTCTTGTCTTTTATTTATCCACTAAATTAGTTTCCCTTTTTTGTTTCATTTTTTGTCTTCTCAACTTTATTATGGACCCTATCATCATAATAATTCACAACAATTCGCCTAACTGCATGAGTCTTAATTTAAACCTCGTTCTTGACAGCGTAGTAGACAAACACACACAAAAAAAAAGGACCCTATATGTGTATGTATATAATCATCATAGCACTGGGTTGGAATTGGTTTCTTAATTGCAGCCAGCAATCATGCATGTTCTCTTATGTGCGATGGGGTTTATTTCGTATAACGGCAAACAAGAAAGAAAGCCATCACTTCTGAACTCCTTTCTTTTTCTATAGTTTTCAGGAAAAAGCATGCCAACTTTTTCTCCTTGCCAATTCCATTATGTCCAACTAACGAATCACAGTGGAATTAATTAATTAAACAGAAAGAAGAAAAAAGAGAAACGGGAAAGTGTTATCCTATTTGCGTGAGTGAGCTATTCTATTCTGCAAAGAAAGAAGCTTTGGAGTTTGATTAAGACTAGTCCGGTGAGAATTTTGTCCATAATTTTGAAATTAGTGGAAGGGGAAAAGGGTGGGAGATAAATGAAAAAAATCTAGTGTTAAGAAAAATGTTGATAAGGTCCTCTCAGTGATGGCAAGTAGTGAGTCCAAATTCTCTTTCTGTGAGTCTATTTTAACAAATAGTTGGTTGTGTCAGATTCTGTCACTAAGTCAAGGAACTAAAAACCATGTGTGGGTATTAAATCAACAGGGGGCTTCTGTTCAAGGTTCAAACATATGCTTTCTTCAGCAATTTCAAAAGCAAACAAAAACAATTTTGTGTGCTAGTGACGAAATTCCTAGTGACTATTTGCTGGCAGTGGCACCACACAACAATAGTTCTAGCCTAGGATCATATTATACCCGTTTTCTTTGGCCCTTTTATTATTATATGATTACAGTGCCCCCACTGTGAACCAACCAAAAGACCAACTCAATCAGTTTTGAGGCCATTGAACACTGGGAAATCCCAGGACTGGTCAAAGCTGAGTGCCAAGAAAATTTTGGAGTGATGTGAGAAGGGGAAGATAAGGGAGAATCAGTGCAGTCAGAGGGTTGTTCCCTCTGTGCTCTATACTCTTTGCAAACAAACAAAAAAACAGTTCTTTTGTTTTTTAAACGGGGAATATATAAAGCAATTTCTGAAGGGTGTGTCAGACAAAATATTATGAAATTCAGACAACCCAGATGAAAGAGACAAGCATTTTTTTTCAGAGACATTTTGTGTTCGGCTCAGAGTGATAATAATGCAGCGAAGCCTTAACAGTGTGACCCAGGAGATAAGGTTCGTACCACATTTCAGTTTGTGTTGCCGAATTAGAGTAAGCATCAAATTTTACTCATGCGTTTGTCCTCTTTATGGTTTTCCATTTTTGTTCTGCATATTCATTCCAAAGAAAATTCAACGGTAGGTAGGTATTCCAATAATTTTCATCAAATATTATGTATGGTCAAGTCACCATAATTTCATATCTAGTGTTCATTATTGTCCTCGACTCGACAGTTGTTGTAACTTTTCTTCTTCTTCCCATTATCTTAACTTGTTTTGCTGTTAGAACTTGTCAATTCTGTTTTTAAAGTGTCACAGCTTAAAAAGGTCTGCGAATAGTTTTCGTGTCAATTGAGATTAGACTCTTCTTGTATTACCATCAATAATTAGCTGAATTAATTAATTTTGTAACGTATGAACTCATCTGAGGTGGAACAAAGTCAACAAGCTCCTCCTATAAATATACCATTATGTTGTAGTCAAATTTGACGTCTACCATAACAAAAATAGTAAAACATTCGCGTGAAAAAATATCATTAAAAATCATATATTATCTTAGGATAACAAATACTAAGAAAGCCACTCGCTATTGATTTAGAAATGAAAGATGTTTTTACTTGATCATACCACAAAAAACATTTAAATTTTCCCACTGTATTGATGAACAAATGGATGTACTTGGGGGCCTAATATGATTTGAGGATTTGATGTTTTGAAATATTTTGCAATAATTGTCCCCACATTCGGCAATTAGCATTGTCTTAGTGTTTTCCAAGTACACAAGCTTAGCTTTAGAGTGATGTTGAGATGACTCCAATTAATGTGTTGTTTTTGTTGTTGTGAGTGAAGAATTTCCCTGCCACTTGTATAACAACTGCATACACTTTGTCATAATTGATTTTAATGTACATTTTTTTTTCGTGAATAATAAAATTAAAAAGTGATCACAGGACCCCCTCGTAGGTAAACGAGTTGAGCCATTTGCACCAATCTTTTCGTACGCAAGAGAATGAACAACATTGTTAGATGGAAGAACGTGATAAAAATCAAGTGAGGACCACCGACATCGACAATGGCTTATATATCCCCACACTCACTACTCATTTTCCCACTTTTTGCTTTCTTTTACTAAATATACTTAAATATATCATTAATGGACTCTCTCAACAATCAAACATGTTAGCATGAAGTTTACGAAATGAGATAGTTAAATCAATAATAATAATAACAATAATAATATAATATTAATAAATAATATTAATGGGAATGTACTTTGCACCGAAGGATGTTCTGTCACTTTTCACCTTTAGAAAGAGACATTTGCATGATCCTATCCAAATGTAATCTAATTAATCTAATATGTCTGTTTTCCTTTACATCTCTATCTCGCATGCATCGTTGAAGGGTAAATCGTCACATTTTACTTACAAATTATACCCGTAATTAAAGTACTAGATTGTTTGCGGTTGTTATTGACTATGTTTCTTAAAGAAAATAATTAGTTTGAAATTAAAAGTTAGCTTAATGTTGAAAAGGTTTTGAAAGCTATTTAACTTGTGATTGATTTATAAGTATTACTTTTTAGTGTAAAACCCTTTTCATTCTTCTTTAACACTTTCATTCTTTTCATGCAAACTTTTTTCTTTCTGTTTTCTTTAAATCCCTCTTTACTTTTTTCCTTCCAATTATTATATCTTTCAGAACTTGATAATAGATCCTGTAGTTGAGAAGTTAAGGATAAATTTTAAATGAGTAGATTTCAAACGGAGTAAATTCGTATTTATTTTGAAGATTCTTTAATTTCTTCTTTTCTTTTTAAATTCTTCATAAATCTTGATGCTGTTAGTTGATCAAAATAATCCTCTCAACTTGGTTATGCTTATACTAAATTTTTGTTATGTTTTAATACTTTGCTCTAGTTCCATAGAGTTTGAATAATTTTATTGCTTTGATTAAAAATTAATTTGGAGAAAGGTAAAAGAAATCATTTGTTTTTGTTATAGAACCTAGGTAGATGGATGTAAAGGTGATTTAATGTTTGTTCTCAAGTGAATATTCATCAAAGTCCCACATCAAGTAATATGAAAAAGAAAACAACATAACATTATTATAAAAATAAAGAGTTGTTTTTGGAATTGTCATGACAACTCAATTAGTCTCTTGGGTGTAAGGGGACTTGGGTAGTTGTGTGTCATTGGAAGGTTTGTAATTTTTGCCAGAAAAATTGCACTATGAAGGGTTTGTAGTTTTGGTCCATAAAAAATTTCATTTGAGTGATAATACTTTTTGTTGAGTATTTGTGGAGGTAGGACTTGAGGTACCAAACCACGTTAAATTTCTTGTGTGCTTTTATTTATTTTCCTGTTCTTATTTTGTGGGTGTGCTTGAAGATATTATTTTCTTAGTGTGTGATTTCCTAACATTTAACTACAAGATTTTGGTTTAAATATAGGGATTGTATTTTGTTTGAAATATAATGTTTGAAATTGATTCTTATTTGAGTCTTATTTAATAGATGATTATTTTAGAAGGTTTTGAATTGGATATTCTCGTTGAGAAGTCCATATATTAAGTAGATTATAGACATGAAAAAATGGCCCAGGCTCGACGGGTCATCCCGTTAGCCTACCCAAAAAAATTGGGCCAAGGCATAAATTTCAGCCCAGGAACCCATTCCAACCCAGCTCGCCTAACTCGTTAACCCAACAGACCAACATGTGGGCCAAGGCAGGCCAGACCGTAACCCAATTTATTAAAAAGAAAATAAACATGTGATGTTGCTCTTTAGTTCTCACTCATTCGCAAATGCTCTTACTCTCTCATTTCAGTTTTCACTTTCGCTTCTTCTCATACTTTCGTTTCACTTCTCATTCCCTCGCACCAACACGCACAACTCTACCACGAGCCAACACCATGACTCTTATGCAAGCCACCACCAAGAGTCAAACACAATCCAAGATGCTAGTAGCGAACACTAGTGCGATGATAAGGTCCACTCGACGTGAGGGAAAGCGGTGACGACCATGACAAATAGGTCCAACCACCATGACAAACACAGGTCAATTTATTTAACCCCTGATTTTGCCCTAATTTGAGTCATTTTGCTCTATTTAACATTTTTGCCCCAATTTCTTTGTGTTTTGTGATGAATTGTTGTTCTTGATGAATTCAAGTAATCCACCAACTGACTCCATGATCTGTAATTTTTGTGGTAGAATTATCGTCCATGACTTCTGTGGTAAACATGTCCGAAAAAAATAATAATGATTACAGGTCTACGACTTTAGGGGTGCCTCTCTTGCTGGTCTTTTCTCTAAGTTTAAGGGATTTGTGCTGATAGTTAAAATGTACGAAGGTTTTGCGGTGATGGAGAAGAATCATGACACAATTATCTTTTGTTTTTAAATTTTGTTTACAACTAAATGGTTATGCTATTTTCTATCACCTGTATGTGTGCTATAAAGACACTATATGCATGTTTGGAATCTTCAAATTCATTAGAGTGCTTAGTTTTTTTAAAGAATGATACATCCCATGGTCATTTTTTGTTTCTATTTTGGGCCTCATTTTCAACAGTATCAGGAAAAAAAGGAAAAATTAGTGGGGTAACCTGCTAGTGCTCTGCCGCGGGATGCATTATGTATTTCAGTCCGTTTTCATGTTACAAGCCATCCCGACCTGGCCTGTTTTTGACGAGTCAAAGTTAGGTTGGCTCGTTTTACCCCCTTATAGATTATGCATTCTAAAGTATATAATTTCTTAAAATGTTTTTTTAATATCGTCAAGTAGAGTTAGTTTTTATAACTTTCCCTAGTTAGTTTGAGTTTGTATATATATATATATATATATATATATATATATATATATATATATATATATATATATATATATATTGCGATTGAACGACAAATGTTGAATTAAAATAAAGTGAAAGATGATATTTGAGCAAATTATAGATTATATTGATAATTTTGAATGGTTTAAAGGTAGTATTTTTATAATAGTTTTGAATAAAACCTTTCTCTTACCATAGTCTTGAGATTCCTTGGATGAATGCACCATGATCTTGTCCGTTAAGTCTCCGTCATCCGCTGCCTTGTGCAAGTTATGGAACAGGGGTACCTACAGAAATGGACTCTGACGATCAAGTCAACAAAGGATTTCCAAGTCAAATCTTAGATTAAGGTGCTAATGAATTGCATACCTCTAATTACTTGGGTCCACCTATATTTGTAAAGATTTAATTTTCTTTCTATCACTTTACTCGTTTATTTTATGGGCCTACGCTTTGGGTTTCTATTAAGTTTAATTAGGTTTGAACATATTCAATTGCCAATCACTATCTGTTTACTTGTCATCCGCTAATGTATTCAGTTGAACATCTGTATCTTGTTTCCTTTTGGCTGATGGTTTCGAGTGGTTGACTAGATTTGTCGTGATGTAGGCAACCTTTAATGTATGTGGAATATACAATTAGTGTTTTGCCCTTTTAATGATTTGGAAAGTTCTTGCCCTTCTTAGTCTCCTGAGTACTTATTATACCGATATGTATCCGATTGAGTTATATTTGCAAGTCATAAGTTTGCGGCCTGTCCGACTCCTATAGTAAAACAACCTACCCAATCTTTTGCGTGTACTTTAGGCTAAAGGCTATTTTAGTACAAATTTTTTCAAGTAGCTTTTTATTTTCTTGCAAAGGAAAATCCCCATTTTCTTTGGTTTATCTCTGTAGGGTATGGTAGCCCCCCAGGCTTAAGGAGAAAAGGTGATGGAGAGGTTAATACGAAAGGGTGGCAGAAGTGCAAAAGTCTTATTTAAGAAGATGTAGGGTTGCCTCGTTAAGTGTGGCAATTATGACGTTTTAGAGCGGAACGATGGCAATTTTTAGGTAGGAAATGTCAAAAGGTCGTGCTTTCTTACCTATAAAAGGGTCCTTGGGTTCACTTATGAAACTACATTTATTTGAAGGGTAGCGTAGTTGTTTTTAATGTTGACAACTACGTCTTCTTCGTAAGGTATGTCTCATAGTGATTCTAGCGAGAGGTCTACAAAGGGTTTGGGTAGTAAGAGTAGTCGTCAACTATCCAGTTCGTCTAGTGGTTTTATGTCTATAGAAGAAGGGGTAGTTATGGAGATGATTCCAGATGTTAGGGAGGATTCGATTAAAGAATTGGCCAAGATCGACCTGCCATGGAAGAGTGGGTACAGATGGGTATCACCGGTTGTTACCGGGCAATTTTCATTATTCACGTGGTCGAGATTGTTGGACCCGTGGCTTCGAAGCGTGCGTATGTTCGAGAGAGGCACGTCACCGGACATAGTGTCATTAGAAAGGGTAAGCACGATAGAGAATGTCCGCCATGGTCAAGAGCAACATAAAAAGGGCTTCTTTTATATCTACATGTGCCCTTTCCACAATTGCATATACGACTTCCCTTTGATGACTTTAATATGGGTGTTCTACATCTGTTGAACATCGCGCCAACCCAACTACATCCTAACAGTTGGGATACTTGCAGGCTTTCAGGGTCCTATGCCAATCATTATAATTGCATCCTTCTCCCCAATGTTTTCTATAATTTTATAACACTCGTCCCAACGATCCCATTTCTTGGCTATCTTTGGTCAGTCAGCTTGGGATAAGTATTTTAGACGCCTACTCACAGTCTTTTAAACATTTAAAGGATGGTTCTTCAATGTTTTTGTGAATCCGTAAGGTCGTTCATTGTTTTATGATGACAATAGGAACAGGAAGTTTCCCTTTTATTAAATCGATAACCCTTGGCGATATAAGGATATGAGAAGGATGAGTTGTCGATGAAGATAAACGAGATCCTAAAAGAAATTTCCATTAAGCTGCCTACTAAAGGCTTAATTAGGGTTTATTTATCCATCCATCCCTTTGTTTATTTAGAAGGTATCTTACTTAGTTTGTTTGTTCATTTTGTTATGCGCACATTTATTATGGGTACTTCCTTGATGCATGTTACATGGCTCAACAAGGCAAGAAAAATTTGAACATGTTCAGTAGTTTGAGGAACGAGTTGGTGAAAAACGGCAAGAAGTCTAGAGAGCTTAAAGTTCCAAATTTGAAAGGTGCATTGGTGGATGTTCGTGCACAGGGTAGGAAAATATATGAAGAAGCTTAGGGTCAAGCTTTTGGGTCCTCGTTCTTCATTTGGATGTAAGAAACCCGAGGTTGGGCTGTTGGAGAGGCCAAAAACCAATATCCGGAGAGATATAAAGATTAACTTGGATGAGAAGGTAATGAAATCTTTAGACAATATGAAGCCCAATGCCATCATCAAGGCCTTAGTGGAGTTTAGTAGCAAGACGTTGGTGTTTAGCTATAGGGTTAACGACTTATTGCTTAAGGAACTGAAGGATAGCGACAAGGCGAAGATGGTTGAAGATCTTTCACTATTGCAAGCCAAGTACGATGATGATAAAGGTGAGGTGTCTAGACTTTGAGAAGAAGTCCAAAGAAAAAGTGAAGGATCTGGAGGTCGACATCAAGGAATGGAGGGAGAAATATCAAGGTATTGAAGTAGAACTAAAAGATTTGAAGAAGTGGTGCTGGAGCACATCAATGACTTCAAGAAAGGTTTAAGGCAGGTGACCTTTTTTAATAGTGGAATATCCATTGAGGGTACCTGCTATGATGTGAACAAAGACGTTTTTGACAATCGCCTTCTTCACAAGGACAAAATTGAGGTTTTGAAGACTGTAGAAGATCTAGAGGCGAATATTGTTAGCGCTCTCGTTGGGAACAAAGGCGTGGGTATTGAAGAAGAAGAAGTCCCTAATGAGTAGTCATTATCGGTTACGTCGATATGTTTTGCTTAGCCCATGATAGGACTTTGTTCAATTTGTATTTGTTCTGTCACAGAATTTCATCATCAATTACTTTGTTTTGTGAATTGGTTTTTATCAACAAGTGTTTGTACTGATTGGAGCCCAAGTGGCAATGTTTGTTGTGAATATAATAGTTTCTTCTATTAATAGCTTGTATGATGCTTTCAATTTTGCATACTACTTATGTAATAGTTAAGGGTCGAATACTTGTGTAAGTGTTATGATGAATGATGATAAATAAGAAAAATCTTTTCTGTTCGACTTTGAGTCGTTTTAAAAGCGGCGTCGCGTGCATATTTATTAAAGATATAATAATTTTTTTTCATCTAGGACCACCTAAGCTTGCGGCATAGAATGCGTAATAGAAAATTTGTTCAACCAAGACCACCTAGGTTAGCAGCACGAAATGCGTAATGGAAGATTTGTTCAACCAGGACCGCCTAGGTTGGTGACGGGGAACGTTCAGAGAGGTTTTCTGAAAAGAAATAAGTTGAAAGGTTGTTGAGTAGATTTCTATGAAAGAGAGGTGTGTCTCAGTGGACAACTTAAGTACCTTATCTTTCCTTAGCCAAAGTATTTCCCAACTAGTTTCACAAATTTCACAACAAAATTCCTCAAACAAAACTCTTAAAAAAATAAAAATGACTAAAGAAAATAAAGTAAATGTTAGGAAAAAAAATAAAGAAAAAGAAAATGTTAATGATAAAAAAAATAAAAAACAAAAAAACAAAAAAATAAAATATGAACTAAAATGATAAAAATTCTAACCGTATTCCCCGACAACGGTGCCAAATTTGATAATGTCGCCGTTGACGTGACCAAATTAATACTACTTATCTATAACAACTTCAGTATTGTTAAGAAAGTAGCCAACAAAATAGAAAGGGTAAAGTAACCCAATGTCGTCTCCTAACGAGCACAGAATTGATTTTTAACAAATTAGTTGTTATAAAAACTATACAAAATGGTTAATCAAATAAAATAAGGAATAAAGAACTAAAATTTTAAAAAGATAAAAGGTAAAAAAACAATGATAAGAAAATAGATTGTTTCCACTGTTTTTTCAAATAGATCCATCATCGGTTATCTAAATATTATTGTTCAATTAATTATTGTTGTAGATTTAAAAATTAATCAATGTAAATTCTCAATTAATTTGTTGGCGTTCTCACCATTAACCAAAGTAAATTCTCAATCAAAAGCAAGAACTTTGTAGATTAATCATAATAAATTTAACCAAAGTACATTCTCAATTAAATATTACTATCCTTAATCATGTCCATTCTTTTACTTCTAAAATCAAGCAAAAAGCTAGTTAACCAAAGTATATTCTTGATTAATTCTAGTTAAAGTTTTCACCTCTAATCAAAGTACATTCTCAATCATTGGTAAAAACTCATTCAATCACATGAAAGTTTCTAAATTTAATCAAAGTAAATTCTCAATTAAAATTAAAAACCTTTGAACTCATATGATTGACATGCATATAGATTAAAACATCTTACTAATTAGCTATGATGTAAAAACCATTACTTTTCACGTGATTCAAAGATAAAGGACATAGATGAATTAAAACCTCAACAATAATAAAAAGAACAATAGAATTATTTCATTCTAACATCAGAATCCATAATGAAATTACAATGGAATCAACACAATAAGTTTAACACTCCATGAAATACAAATTAAGATAAAAATAGAAGAAGAAATAACGGGCCGAGCTTTTTTTCCTTTCTACTTCCTTTGGTCTCTTTATATAGACCTTGATTGGACTTGAATCTTATATTTTCTATTGCTGAAATCTTTTATCTTTTGATATAATATCTCTCAAATAATTAACAAATTTTATCAGTTTCTAAAATATTTGGAAGATTTCATTGTGTAATCATTTGAGATATATCAAAGATAATTAATCAAAAATCTTTAATTAATTATTTAGCAACTTAATTTCTGTCCAATTTCCAGTAATGCCCCTCTTGTAATCTCCTCCAATTATCTTCTACATAATACAATATCTTCAAGATATATTTGTTTATTGTGGAGATCTAAAAAGATTCAAGATCTTGCCATATTTAAAAAAGATTTGGTAGTTATTACCTTTTGATATTTTATGATATAATTAAATAAGATAATTATTTAAAAATATCAAATAAAATATCTAAAGATATATTTTCCCAAATTAGCGTTTATCAAAAATATTTGTGAATTATCAAAGCCCTTCTTCTGGAAAAAGATAGAGAAAACCGCAAGGTCCAATTTTTGTTGCTTGTTCCCTCTTCTTGGGTTAGCTAAACTTCACTTTTTCAAGCTTTTCTTGCCGTCTTCATGCAATGCTTGGCTTGGATTTTTTTTTGATTTTGATAATTTTCTATTCTTGGATTTATCTTTAAGGTGTCATGAAGCTTTAAGCAATTTATTTCCACACCTCCATGAGTTCAACTTAGCTATAGCGGCACTAACACACCTCAAAATATCCATATAACATTTATGCAACTAAAAAGCTTTTTTTAACATCTTTTTGTATTTCATGCTCAATAAACCCAATTATAAGAAATCCCAATTAAATTAATCTTTTAAGAACAAAATTCAATTAAAAATCCAGAATTAAACATTAAATGAGGGCAAAAATATGAACTCATCAAACGCGTAATATAAAATTTGTTCAACTAGGACCACCTAGATTGGCGACAGGGAACATGTAATAGAAAATTTGTTTGACTAGGACTACCTAGGTTGGCGGCAAGGAACGTGTAATGAAATATATGTTCAACCAGGACCGCCTAAGTTGGCGGTTGGGACTTGTTGATTGTAACTTGTATCCTGGAAGATGATTTTGAGAGAAAAACCTTTTTTTTATTGATGGGGGTGCCTTGTTAAAAACTTCCCGACCAAAATCCTCCTTAGGGAAAAAGACTTAGTGAGGAAAAAAAGAGTAAACCCAGGGTTACACTTAGCATTTGTCGCTACAATTCTTTTTTGAAATGTTCAGCTAAAATAAAATTTCAAATGTGTTACATTCCATGTGTTTAGTATTGGCTCTCCGGATAGTTGTTCCCACTTGTAAGTTTCGCTTCCGACATCCTTCCATATTATGAATGGTCCTTCCAAGTTAGCAGAGAACTTGCCATCCTTCTTCCTTGCATTGCTTGCCATCCGCCATACGAGATCTCCTTTTACAAATGTGCGTGGTTGGAGTTTGGAATTATAATTTTGTGCCCCCTCTATTAGACAACCATATTTCTAATTTGTGGCTTTTCTCGTAGTTTTGTTAAGAGGTCTAGACTTGTGCTGAGACTTTCTTGATTTAGATCTTCAATGTAATTTTGCCGCCGCAATGAGGGTTCACTGATTTCGATTGTGATCATAGCCTCTATGTCGTATACTAAGTTGAACGGAGTTTCACGAGTTAAGGATTTAGGGGTACATTTGTATGCCCATAAGATTTCTAGCAATTCTTTCAGCCACCTTCCATTTGAAGAATCCAACCTTTTCTTGAGTTCTACCAGGATTATTTTGTTGGCGGCTACAACTTGGTCATTACACTGGTAGTGTTCAACAGAGCTGGTAATGTGCTTTATACCAAGGCCTATGTAAAATTTGACTAGTTCCTTGTCGATGAACTATCGACCATTATCCGTAATGATGGTATGTGATACCCCATATCGGCATATGATGTTCTTCCAAACGAACCATTATACTTGTTATATTGTGATTTTGGCCAATGACTGTGCTTTGATCCATTTTGTGAAATAGTCAATTCCTACTATAAGAAACTTGACATGACCTTTCCTAAGAGTAAATGGGCTAATATATCCATTCTCTGTTTGGCAAACAACTAAGGGGAGTAAACATGATGAAGCTCCTCTTGATTGATGTGGGTCAGGTTGCTGTGTTTTTGGTAGGGTATGCATTATCTAATGAAATCATGGCAGTCTGCCTCCATTGTTAGCCAGAAGTATCTGGCACGTACAATGCGAGTTGTCATGCTTCGCGATCCAGAATGATATCTGCAAATCCCCTCGTTCACATCCTTTATTATATATTTTGCTTGCTCCTTTGTGACACATTTTAATAATGGTTGGTTGTAGCCTCGTCTGTATAACTCATCTTCTATAAGCGTGTATCGCGTCGCCTTCCTCACTCATCCTTTGTCTTTCGGGTACGATATATTTCTAGTCTTCAGGTACTTGATAAGTGTTTAGAATACGTAAAATTTTCATATAAATTTGACACTTATCATTCTTTAATTGATCATATTTTGTAAGTAAACAACCCGTTTTAGCTTATAATTACAAAATGAGGTATTAAAAAGAAGACAAATAAGAAATTGATGATTTTTTGACGATTTTGCAGCAATGTCTTGAAGAATTAAAAGTGATGCAATTGAGCCCCAAAATTCAAGACTAAGCTCTAGTAAGGCAGCTAGGGAAGGATCTAGAATATGACTTTTGAAGCTGAGCCACAAGAAAATGGTGCTCAGTACTAAAGGTAGTGCATGACTAAGCCACCAGATATGTGCTCAACACTTAAGGCAGTGGATGACTGAGCCACAAGGGAATATGCTCAGCACTTAAGGTGGTGCATGATTAAGCCACAAGTGAATGTGCTCAACACTAAAGGCGGTGCATAGCTGAGCTATAATAAAATGTGCTCAACACTCAAGGTAGTGCATGGTTGAGCATTAAAAGTTGGGCTGAGCATCGCCCGAAAGTTTCTATAAGAAAAGACCTTGGGTTCTCATTTCAAGCATTGAGTAGACGTTGAAAAATGTAACAGTAGTATAGAAAAGGTTTGTGAGGTAAGAGGGAGGTGCTTTTAGTGTAATCTTATGTGTAGATGTTGTTGGAATTGCATTATAATATTCTAAGAGTAGCTAAACTCCCCCGTGCCCAAGTTTGATGTAATCCATTCTGATTCTATTAACTTCTACTTCTTAGGTATTTATCTTTGCTTTCATTCAATTGTTTGTGGTTTGATTTATGCTTAATGATGACTTGATCACAAGTCTTATTTCATGGGTTTCATTTGAGTTGGAAGATTGGTCTCAACTTGTGTGGATGAATTGATGACTCATCCTATTTCAGTGGTTGGGATTGAGTTGAAAGATTGATCTCAAACTAAGGTCCAATCAATCATCATACCTATACTGGTGTTGATTTAGTAGCTAGAGGGGATGCTGAAGGAGAGGGTCTTGCATATTAAAGCAAGGATTTATTCTACCAAGAATTGAGGAATCACACTGGGTTTGAAGTCCTTAGGTTCTAATGTATCAGAGATGAACCTAAAGCTACATAAAAAGAGTACTCCCAAGACATTGAATGATCTACATAGTAAGTAAAACAGATGGTAGTGGTGTAGTAGAAGATGAGATGAAATCAATTCATAGCCCCTACTCCACATAATCTATCTAATAACTACTATCTATTTTTACTTGCACTCTCTATCATAAATTTAAAACCCAAAAATCAAACTACTAATATTGCTTGCTAAATCCTTGTGGATATGACACTTGTGGATACAACACTTGTGGATACTACTGCGTACCAGTCCACTCGCTGGGAAATGGTTGATGACAAATAATCATCAGTACCGTATGTACAACTCCATCTAGGTACTCTTGTTATCATCCACATTCATGCAAGAATCTATGTTGCTCGTTGACGGCGCCACCAACGTTTGTTGGTTTAGTGACCTGTTTTACCCTTCCTCTTTGTGCTGGCCAACTTGGATAATACATAAGCCCTAATGTTATCACCCCTTGGGACGTGTTGTGTCTGTATTTCAACAAAGCCGATATATATGACATCCTAGACCAATTGGTAATATTAAAGCAACATTGGGTCCTTTACTTGGTACTCGTTATTTAAATGGCCTACTGTGAGCCTGGAGCCGGTTCTAAATATTATGTGTCATGCCTCGACTTTTCTGGCCAATAGTAATTTGGCTCGGATGGCTTCATACTCTGCCTCGACTTTTTTGACGTTCTGAATGCAAAGACCAGAGATTTTTTCATGAATATCCGATTAGGACCCTCTAACATAATGTGAGCACCAACTCCTTTTGGGCTGGAAGATCCATCAACATACAAAGTCTACTAGCCTTCCCCTAGTATGTATGCTTCATGTAAATCGCTAGCAAAATTGGCTAGACACTAGGGTTTTATCAGTCCTCGGGGTTCATAATGAATGTTGAATTCATACAGCTCCACGGTCATGGACGACATCCTCCCTACTAGGTCGAGCTTCTGTAGTATTTTTTAGATTGGGTAGTAGGTCTTGACGATTATGTGGTGATTTTGAAAATAGGGTCTGAGTCTTCTGGCAGTGGTTACAAGGGATAGGGTTACCTTTTCTACCATTTGATATCGTATTTATAGATCTCGTAAATTTTTGTTGACGAAGTAAACTGATTCTTGCTTTTTATCTATGATGAAGGCATGACCACCTCACCTCACACCATGGAAGCCAACCCAAGGAGAGTCACAAGAAGCATTACAAAAGGGGAGGCTTTTCCATCTTTATCCTTGTTTATCATTACCTTAATTTGAATTCCAAGAAGTTGGCTTGGTTAACTATTTTAAAGTTGACTTGCTGACCTTGAGCTTAGGTCGACTTGTTGAATTAAAGATTAACTTAACCTAAGCCAACATGTTAATCCCATTTTACTTGTTTTGTAGGTTAATTAGAGGTGATGCAAGAAAGGACAAGTGGCGCATTTGGATGGCTTTTGGAGGGCACATGCGGAGGAGAGAGAAGGAGCAAGCTTTATAGAAACATCTAGAAAGGATGACCACATGCCTTGGCCACCAAGACGTATAGAATCATCTAGAACGTGTGCTCTCCTTGCCTTGGCCAAGAAGGCTTCTAGATGGTGGCCATGTTCTCCTTTATTGAGCTATCTTCTAGATACTAGGTTTTATTTATTTATTATGTAACCCTTTTGATACTATTTGTTTTTGGTAACACTTGTAAAAGGGTTGAACATTTTGGAGAATTTAAGACACCTTTGTGTATCAACCATTTGTGAGAGTTTCCTTTCTAGAGAGTGAATAATTTTAAGCCTTATCTTTGTTGGCACAGATAGATTGGATGATTGGTGTTTGAAGATTTGATGAAGTTTTAATGAAGGTACTTGGAGTCATTGCCTTGGAACATGTTGGAACCATGCTTACATTGATGAAGATATGAAGATCTAATGTTTCACGGGTTGATCAAGCCTTGTGTGTGTGCTCTCCATCTGGATTAATCATGGGAAAATCAAGCTTGAAGATTGTAGTTCATGTTGTAGATCATTTTGCATTAATTAGATGTATAAGGTTTTAGTTGTGTCTTTTAATCTATTGAAATGTTTTTCAACAGGTTAAATGGTGTCTTTTAATTTGTAGAATGGATTTTTTACACATTAAAAGGTTAGCTGCAGTAGTCTTAATTGGGACTTAGTCAATCAATTGATTTATTTTGTAATCGACTGATTTCACTTAAGTTAAGTGAAATCAACTAATTGATTTGAAAATCAACCTATTGAATTTCGTAACAGTTTGATTATAAAAGTTGTATTTTTCGAAAGAGAGTTGTGAAGACAATTTTTGAGCACAAAATCTTTCTTGGATTAGTGAAATTCTCTCTCTTTCGTGATTATACAGTGTGCAGCTGGTGAAGATTGATCTTGGATAAATCTTGGAGCATTTTTCCTGGTGTTTGAAGCTTGGAGAAGGTGATTGTGCGCATCTTGAATACATTTTATTAGATTTCCTCCTTTCCACAATATAAGTTCAATAAATCATTCATGTGCACTTGCCTATCCTTTGGATTGATCTTTGATTGACTACTTTGCTATATTAAGTACTATTAGTGAGGAAATCGAATTTGATTAAATCTCTAGGCGACAAGAGGTTTATGAATCCCACCCTTAAACTTCTTTCGTCTATTAAAGGTAGATTTTGGTTTCACCCACAGGTTCTATCCTCGAATCAGTTCATATCCGAGGATCCAGGTCTTCTCCTACTAAGGTGGCTCCTGCATCGGGTGCCCTCTCAACATTGTTTGTGGCTAGAGCGTGCTTCTGTGGTCGTAAGCTAGCAATGTAGCTTTCCCTGGCAAGCTTTTGATCTCCATGAATGTTGATGATATTGCCCAATGCCGACAAGAACTTTATAGCGAGGTAAGGAGTTGACACCACAGCTCCCAAGGTATTCAATGATGGTCTTCCTAACAAGACATTGTAGGAAGTATGCGCTTCAACCACTAGGAATCGTACAGGTCCGATTTTCGTTTAGTTGTCTTTGTAGAACATTGTGTGCAGGTCGATGTATCCCTTGGTGTAAGAGCTCTCTCCCAAGAACCCATTTATGGGTTTGTCATATGGGATCAATGCAACATCTAGTATGTTTTCCAGTAGATGAAAGTAAGGCAATGTATGACAATGACAACGAGGATATTTATGAAGATGAATAGGACTAACATTTGTGGGTCAAAATGATGTAAATTAGTAATAACCGCCTAGTAGAAATACATGAAGAGAATTATAAATTAGAAAACTCGTGCAAACTAATGGTCGATTTCCAAAACTTGCATTGTGAGTTGCTTCCCCTGTTTTTCCCCCCTTAAAACACTCAATATGTTTGTGCTGAAATTGTAATAGCTAATTTTTTTCTTCTTCCTATAAATAAGTATTTTTTTTTGTTTATAGGCATTTAAGACTAGAGCTGCTTGAAAGGGTGGTAGAATATCATATTGGCCAATTAAAGAAATCAAGAAAACCATTAGCCTCTACAATAGCTAAGTTTGAACAGGTTTGTAAAAGTGCGATAAATTGGGTAGAAGAAATATAGACAACATTTTACACATTTGTTGGAGTCAGAGAAGAGTTTAAAATTTCCTTTTAAGTATTCTTGTCATATTGTCTTATATATATTTTGTATAAACAATGTTACTTTTAATATATGTGTATTAAAAATATAAACAATAACATAATCAACAAAAAACAAGTTTAAGTAAGCATACATTTATATCCAAAAGAAGGCTACAATGGGAGAGGAACTTGGGGTCACCAATCGTCACAAAGTAAATTTGAACGTTAGATACAATAGTTTTTAGATTAATGGCTGAAATGCTTTTTGTTTTTCTTTTCTTTTTGTCTGATTTAACAGTGCTACACAACACAATTTAACAGGGTAGTTTTCTAAGTTCAATTCAAAAATTATTTTTTGTTCCTAGTTTTTACAATTATGTTTCCTTTCCACTCCTATATTCCTTAGCTATTGACAAAGTGAATGCTATTAATTGTAATTTGAATCTTGATAGGAATACATAATGGAAGAAAGGTTGAAGGGGAAGAGTATCTTTGACTCATCAAGTTGACTCTCTCTTATAGCGTTTGATTCTATTTTGGTAATTTTGTTCATCATGATACTTTATTAAAATCATGTTTTATTTATGTGTTTCTTCCATAATTGTTGATATTTACATTAAATACTCTCAGTCGGTAATATTTTCGTTATATCATTTGGATTTATAGATAATTTTGAATTTTTTATTTCATTAGGTATTTTGTTTTTATTTCCAAGACAACATAAACATGGACAAAAATTGCATGGTAGCTCTTAGATCATCTACTAGGTATTTGGATGGATTGGATTTTTTTTTTCTAAATTTCGCATTTGAGAATAATGCTCAAGGAGATTAGATTCTATGTCCTTGCAAGGATTTCTAAATTGTGTCAATCTGTGATTGATGAAGATGAATGTGAGGATGTTAGCTGGTTTAGGGATGACATGCTTGGAAAAACAATTGATACAAGTATTGGATAATCATTGAGCATAATACTAATGTTTCTATATGCATAATTTTTGTTGTGTTGTTTTTATTGTACCAAGTTCTATGCATACCCTTTTTTCTATTGGTTATTTTAAAGATAAAATTTCAAAGTCAAGTAGATTTATGGCTAGTCGTGAGAAAGAATGTTCAAGTGTTATTTCCAAGTGGTTATATGTTTGATGTTCCTGCAGAGAACAAATAAGATAAGTTAGGCACAAATGTCACCTTACCATATAGTCCGCTATCTCTTCAGTTGGCCTTTTCCCGGTTGATACATGTCAGCTTGAACCCAGGAGGGGTTACCTGCAGAAGAATCTCTGAAGCTCAAATAAGTCAAAGCTCTCAAAGAGTCAAATCAGTGATTAATGAATGCGTACCTTTAATTAATGGGGTCCACGTGTATTTATAGAGCATTAATGATGTCTGATCACCTCATGGGCCGGGCCTTGACTTGGGCTCTAGCTTGGGCTATGAGTGGGCATGGGCCTTAACCTAGGCCCTTAAGACCTATTGGACGCGGGGGCTTCTATTTCACTAAGTTTATTGGAGTTGCCGGCCCGGGCTTTAATCTTACCGGCTTTGCTGGAGTAGCCGGCCTAGGCCGGCTACCTTCTTTGACGATATGTACAGGTTAGAACCGATACAAGTTAGGCTGGCTCGGCCTAGGTTGAGTGCTTGGCTGCCTTGGTACAAGCATTGTTTACTTATTTGGTCGAGTTAGGCTAGGTGTGGTACACCAGTCCCCCAGCCTTTAAGTGTGATGAACAGTGTTAAGGCTAAAAAGTGGTAACCGTTAGAAGGTAGGTGAAGGGTACCAGGGGTCCAATCAAGAAATTTTGGCGCTGTCATTTTTCAAAAGTTGTATCTTTCGCAATGATGGTGTCGATTGGTTTGGGGTTTTATTTTGGCGGGAAGAGTTTTCGTCGTTTGGGACCTTGGGCTATAAATATGGGTTTGAAAACGGGATAGGGGTTACTTGTTTCATTTGCGAGAGTTCTGAATTCAGAGATCTTGTGCGCATCATACTGTCCGACTAGTTCCCAAAATCAACTGACATCTTCCCGTAAAAACGAAACCAGGTATGTCTAGTAGTGATAGCATGTCTACGTCTAGTAATAGTGAGATTACCGAGTCGGAGAGGAGTAAAGATAGGCGACTTGATGACGAGGGTACGAGTTCTGGAGTTGTTACAAGTGGGATGCCCATGGAGATTGTGGGTACCACACCTAGCCTGACTCGACCAAATAAGTAAACAATGCATGTACCAAGGCAGCCAAGCACTCAACCTAGGCCGAGCCAGCCTAACTTGTATCGGTTCTAACCTGTACATATCGTCAAGGAAGGTAGCCGGCCTAGGCCGACTACTCCAGCAAACCCGGTAAGATTAAAGCCCGGGTCGACAACTCCAATAAACTTAGTGAAATAGAAGCCCTCGTGTCCAATAGGTCTTAAGGGCCTGGGTTAGGGCCCATGCCCACTCATAGCCCAAGCTAGAGCCCAAGTCAAGGCCCAGCCCATGAGGTGATCAGACATCATTAATGCTCTATAAATACGCGTGGACCCCATTAATTAAAGGTACGCATTCATTAATCACTGATTTGACTCTCTGAGAGCTTTGACTTACTTGAGCTTCGAAGATTCTTCTACAGGTAACCCCTCCTGGGTTCAAGCTGACATGTATCAACCGAGAAGAGGCCAACTAAAGAGATAACGGACTATATGGTAAGGTGACATTTGTGCCTAACTTATCTTATTTGTTCTCTGCAGGAACAGTTGATATCCTTGATGTGTTGGAAGCACTTGCATCAAGACCTAGTCAAAGTCTAACACTCCACCACATTGGTTAGTTATTTCTTTTTGTTCATTCAAGTATGTAGTAATTTATTATATATGTAATAAGATATTATTTCTTAATTTTATACTTAATTAGTACCTTCTACCAGTAAGAGAAAAAGAAGTCCTACCAAATGTCTCAAGACTCATGGCTTGAGATATGATGAGTGTTTACTAGTTAAACTTAATGTCCTTGGCCAACCTGTTGGCACTTATCGAGCTACATTAAGCAATTATTTGGGAACATTAGCTAGGAATGCACATTTAGCTCCTCTAACTTTGACTAGTTGGAAAGGATTGAAAGAACATTGGGATGGCATGTGGAAAATAATATTGGTAATTCATTTCAGTAACCTTTATCTTTGATTATATATTACCTAAATTCTAATACTTATTCATTGATTATGATATGCAGTAAAAATTTGATATTGAAGAACGTGCTAAAAGTGGGTTTAAGGAAGAATATGTTCAAGTTGGAGGAACCATAAATTTCGATTGAAGACAAAGTATTTTTTTCTAATTATGCCAGATGATTACAACTTAAAGAATCGACCCCTAAGTGTTCCACTTGAGCAGTGGAAAATTCTTATTAAATTTTGGAAATCTAACATAGCTAAGGTGATTGATTATTTAAATTTTATTATATATGTATTTGTACTTGTATACCTCAGTTGCTTATATCTTTTCTCATTTCATATTTTTATTATAAAGGTTAGTTGTAAGAAGAACAAAACAAGCATAGCAAAATTTACTACTGTACGTACCACAAGAACAAAAAACCTTTGCAAAAATACGATATGAAGAGGTTAGACTAATTACATAACTAATGTATTAATGATTGTACTTGTTTACACTTTTGTATGGTGTAGATGATGAAAAATATTGATGGAAGAGAGTCATCTCGTACAGAAATGTTCATCATGACACATAAGCCTAAAAATAAGGAAACCAAAGAGATTGTTGTATGATGATCTCATTCATTATATATATATAATTAATATTTTTGTTTAAATAACAAGTTTAACTTTGTTTTTTTCTTTTTTAGTCAAAGCTTGAGGATGCAATTTCTTCTCATTTAGTAGAACCAAAGAAAAACTCAACCCGAGATGATGTATTTTCCCAAGTCTTTGGAAAAGATTGACATGGCTATGTTCCCACATATGGAAAAGGGATTGCACCTTCAGATCTATAGGGATCTAACTCTTGAGTTGGAATACAAAAATTAATTGATGAAGTTCAAAGGAATGCTCAGGTTGAATTACAAAGCATGAAAAACATAATGCAAGAGGAAATGGAAATAAAGCTAAAAGAGCAAGTGAAGGAGCAAGTGGAAATCACGCTAAAAGAGCAACTGGAAGCCATGAAAGTTAAGCTTCTAAACAACTTCAAAATCGCTTTTACTCAAATCTCAAGTTGTGCTCCAGAAGTAATAGTTTCAAATTTGAATAAAGAGGAGGTGGTTGTTCAAGTACTACATTTCTCTCTCTATCTAATTTTTTTGTCAATTGTGCAGAACTAGTGATCTAATTATTGATGCTTACATTAATTTTCACTATTCACTGGACATTTTAGTCGATTGAGGATCACCCTTACACCTTGCTTTGGCTCTGTTGTGTTATATATATATATATATATATATATATATATATATATATATATATATATATATGAATAAATTACACACAAACATCTAAGCAATCAAATATTCCTTTTGCCGGAGGTCACACTCTAAGTGGCATGATTGGAACAGAATGTGATAGATATGATAATGATTATGATTGATGATTTTCTAGGAAAAATTTTCAGATCCATAGTGAGGTCATCTCACTTAACTACTCAACCTTATGTTTCGTCATATGATTCGACATTGAAGATGATGGACAATGATGACAACATCTCTCATAAAGGTTTATTTATTTCATTGTAGTAAATATTGATGTAGTAGTAAATGTTTTGATCTTTGCATTGTTCCTTTTGTAGTTATTGGAGACCCTATAAGTGAGCTTTTAGAGAAAAATGCACATGCCTTGAATAACATCTCTACCAATCCTTCTTCTCTTCAAGCGAATTTTATAAATAGACAACTTTAAATTCTACTTTTATGTAAGAATTTGGTGGTCACAATGATTATTTTCTTTCTTCATTCTTTTGTAATGTGGTGAATATTCATTGTCTTTGGGAAACTTTTCTTGTTTTTCTTAACACTTAAATTTTCCATTTACTCAAACTAGCCCTAGGAGAAAAAAAGGGAAAAGTGCATAAAACTAACACCAAGTTAACTAAGAGCTGATTAGCATACTTTTTCTTTATTTTTCTTTTATATTATCTATCAATTAATTTTGTTAATAATATTTTGGAACATATCTTACTATTTCTTTTATCCAAGAAATTAGAAGATCTTAATGTTTAAATGGTCAAACTTGAATAAGATCCTAGTATTCTGAAATATCCATCCAATGCCTTTGAGCTTTTCCTATAAGATATAGTTGTCTAAAGCATGCTTATAATTTTATTCTTTTGGTTTATTGACTTATAAATTATCACTATTACAGGCAAGAATTTGTAAACAACTATAAAGAAACTAAAGTTGATTTAGATAATTTTGAAAGGGTATGTGAAGTTTAATACATTAATAAAGCTTCATTATTTGAATCACTTATTATTTAACATTTCATTTAAAAAATAGGTTAAGAAAAAAGTTGTTAAGGCATGGAACTCTTTCACAAATAAAGTAAGTCCAAGGCTTTTATTCATTCTTAAGAAATTTAATATTAATTGAGCTTCTTATTTATGATATTTGAATAAGGAATTAGAGTCTTATTTCAATGCAACAACTAAACTCAAAAGAAAACTACCTTGAGTACATTAAAGGAAAGATTATTGGTGTAATTTCTCTTTTTTTTTTTTTTGGTTCTATATAAGAAGTTTTTGATTACATTTTTTGTTTTGTTATATTGATTGATTGTTTGTTAATTAACTTTATCTGAGTAGTGTTGTTCAAGGAAAAGAAATAGGAAAAAGAGAGCGGAAACCAAAAAGTCATTTTGACAGGATTGACTTGAATAAATTGAAACAAGAGAAATCTCACGAGTGTAAGTTTGCTCTAAGTCTTTTAGTAAACGATAGTAATAGTTTGGTTAAAAACATTTATGTACTTGTTATACCAATTTATCAATGTTAATTATCTTTATTTACAGTTGCTAGATAGTGCACATATATTGTTTCATGCAAATGAGCTGAAGAAGCAATTTGAATAAGGTGTGAATGTTTTCTATTGGATACAAAAAATTGACATAGGATTCTGGTTCAAAAGATGTTTCGCAAAACAATTTGATTTTAAGTATACAAGAAGGAAAAAAGTGAGATTTAAAGTCACTTATATGAGTTTCATCATACTTTACTTTTACATTCTCATAAACACATTTCCCTTTTTTGGTTGTAAGAAAGAACTAGATTGTATTTATATTGACTATCTTTGTGGATATCTTATATGGTTGGTTTTTTTGAAAATAACAATTTTAGTTGCAAGTATACATAATCTCTCATTTTACACATTTTTTGCAGGCAAAATAGTAGGATGGAGTTAAGAATAATCTCATAACTTCTTTGGTTGTATCATAAAAGTCATTAATAAGGAAGTCAATTATGGAAGGTGGTAGATGGATTTTGTTAAAGTCTGGATGAATTGGTGGTTTTGTCTATTTGTGTTTGAATAATAATAGTTAACAATGATGAAATGCTCAAGATTATATCATTAGAGATTATTAGTTTTGTTACTCCATCTACGTCTGAATTATCATCAAGTTTGAGAAATAAATGTGTGTATTTCTTTAGTCTGAGATAATTCTCAAAAATATGGTATACTATTTGTTTTTTTTTACTCCTTCTAAGCTTTTGAATTATCATTAAGTAACATAATATATTATAATAAGGTGAAATCTTTGATTATTTCTGGTAAGAACTAAAAATAACTAGAAAATGGATACAAATAGTTGTAGAGATTCAAAATAATTGATCTATAAAAATTAAAGTCAAATTTTCTTATGACTACAAGAGATCAATTGGTAAAAAAAAAAGTGTTGATGTGACTTTATATTAGTGAAATTTTTATA
>Ga0209589_1003159_pt1 | contig 28892 bp, 25 predicted proteins | sample CowpeawhiteBW_FD_187525 | JGI IMG/M metagenome (GOLD analysis project Ga0209589, IMG submission 187525) | Root nodule microbial communities of legume samples collected from California USA - Cow pea white BW (SPAdes) (version 2) | ecosystem: Host-associated > Plants > Roots > Nodule | place: USA...
AGAAGTGTTTTGATTACCAAGCAAGTCCGAGACTTGACATGGTATGCAATACTTATATCAAAGAAATAATATAATTTTTTTATTATTTTTTTGTTTAGAGAGAATTAAAGCCTACGAAAGAAACCTTTTTATTTATCAAGATAAAAATAAAGGAAAAGAGAAAGGTTGAGCACATCTACGACAAACCCAAAATCATTTAACATGAGAACCCCGAACACATTTAACCATACAACAATTCAAACAATAATATATATTTGTTGTTATAAGAGAATCATGAAAAGCATTAAGAGCAAAGAAAATTTACCTCTTAAGATGACCCCCTTTTGTGTGTGTGCTCTGTGATATAGGAGAGGGGTTTTTCGATTTTTTTTCTCTGTGTCTTGCATTGAAGAAATTTTGTGCTTATATAGGCCCCTTGGGGTACCACTGAGATCCTAGACTTTAATTATTATAAAATATATGGGGAAGGAATTAGTCTTGATGAAACATGTACCACACCTAGCCGGTCCCACTAGCATATCAACACATACACCCTAAACCGACACCTATGTCGGTCAAGGCTGGGAGACTGGTGTACCACACCAAGCCAACTTAACACAATAATAATAAAACGATCACCATACCTATACACCAAAACATTCAAGTAACCGGCCTAGGCTGGGCTAACCTAAGCCTAGTCGGCCTGAACCGGTAACATAAACATCTAGAGAAATAACCTGCCTAAGATAGCATGTGGGCAACACAAACCGCCAAAGGAAGTAGTCGGTTTAGGCCGACAACCTTAATACACTTAGCAAAATCAAAGCCCCCTGATATTCAACGAGTCCACAATGATCGACCTAAGGGCCTGGGTTAGGGCCCAGGCCCACTTACAGCCCAAACTAGGGCCCAAGTTAGGGCCCGGCCCATGGCATGACTAGACATAATTAATGCTTTATAAATACACGTGGACCCCAGTAATTAAAGGTACGCATTCATTACTCCATTAATCACCTGATTTGACTTTTTGAGAGCTTTGGCTAACTTGAGCTTCAGAGTCCCTTCTACAGGTAACCCCTCCCGGGTCCAAGCAGACATGTACCAACCGGGAAGAGGCCAACTGAGGAGATAGCGGACTGCATAGATAAGGTGACACTTGTGCCTAACTTATATTGTTTGTTCTTTGCAGGAACAATTGGCACCCATCGTGGGGCAAGACACAACACCTTAGTACCCGTTTTTCTCTGAAGATGGTTTCAACCCGTAGTAGAGCTGGAGGTAACAAGCAGGCAGATGATGGTCCCTCAGGACCTGCTAACATCACCCCTGACCTGGCCGCCATCCTAGACGGCCAGGTCAAAATGCAACAGGAGTTGGCAGATATGAAGAAACGCAGCACTGATGAGATGGAGGCGCTACGACAAGAAAATTCTCGCCTCAGGCGAAAGATCGAAGCCGATCCCACCCAGAAAGGAAAAGCCAAGGAGGCGTCTGAGGCTGCAAGGTCCCCAGCCTTCCAGCCCATAGAGGAAGAAGGCGAATACAACCCCACCCCTCACACCTTCACCACCACCCAGCAAACACCCATTCCCTCCACCCATCCCACTCATTTCCCTTCCACCCAACCGGGCACACCGCAACCCCTACCCTTGCTGCTACCCTCACCACCATCCTACACACTACCCATGTCCCACCTTACAACCCACACTACCTTCTGGCAACCCACATCCCTCCTCACAACTTCACCTCCACCTTTCCCACTCTTGTCCACCATCTCATTCCCCCCATCCGCTACCACCCCACCAACCCAGACGCCGCCACCCCTTCACCGAATTCATCACTAACACCCCCCTTCCCGCCCAGTGGGAACCCTTCACACTGGACCGCTACACCGGTGAAATCGACCCTGACGAACATCTTAAAGTCTACATCACCCATGTCGTCCTGTACACGTCCCAAGACGCAGTCTTTTGCAAAGCCTTCCCCACCACCCTCAAAGGCCCTGCTCTAGAATGGTTCACAACCCTTCCACCTTACTCCATCGACAATTTCAACGCTCTCTCCCATATGTTCTCAACCCATTTTGCTGGCAGCCGACCACATCAAACCACTACAATCTCCCTCCTGGGCATCAGGCAAGAACAAGGTGAACCACTCAGAGCATTCATCGATCATTTCAGCAAGGCAGCCCTTCGTACCCCACACCTCAACCAGGAAATGATCCTCCAATGTATGGCACTCACCCTACAACCCGGCCCCTTCGCCAACAATGTCTACCTCCATCCACCTGCCTCTATGCACGAGCTCAAGTTGCGTGCGGCCGACTATGTTCGCATGGAGGAAATGCAGACCCTCCACACCAAATTTTGCAATGACTATGCAGCCACCACCGCCAACCCCCCCACTCTGATACCTGCCCACACGAGCCCCGCCAACCCCGCTTTACCAGATATGCCCCCCTTACTGTAGCCCGATCCCGCCTTCTCGATGAGGCCTTGCAAGCTTACCTCATTCCACCACCACGCAAGACAACCACTCCCCCTAATGCTGATATGACCAAATATTGCCACTACAACCGCTACTATGGCCACACTACAAAAGACTACAAAGCACTCCAGGATAAAATAGAAGAACTGGTTCGTGCTGGTCACTTTCGCCGCTTCATCCGTAGAGATGATCCTCCTTCTCGAGCCCGTCACCCCCTCGATCTGACCACAGGCGCCCTCCACATGACTCTCGCCACGACAGACGCCCTGCCCAACACGCTAACCAGGATCCCCAACCGGCTCGCATCGACATCACCCCCGCCGATCCTCCCCTACGTGGCACTATCAACACCATCTCTGGTGGCTTCGCTAGTGGAGGATCTACTTCTTCTGCCAGAAAGAAACACCTCCGCCATATCCAATCCATCAACCATATTACCCATTCCCATCACAGACGCCGCATGCCTCCCATCATCTTCACAGACGACGACTTCCACGGCCTCGACCACCAACAAGACGACCCCATGGTCATCACGGTTGAAATCGAAAACTACGCCGTTAAGAAAGTCCTTGTTGACCAGGGCAGCTCTGTCGACATCCTCTACTGGGCCACATATCAAAAACTCCAGCTCCCAGACACTGCCATGGTTCCATATGACGAACCAATCTATGGCTTCTCTAGCGAACAAGTTTCCACTCACGGCTACATTGACCTTCACACCGTGTTTCGCGATGGAACCCAAACTAAAACCATTCCCATCCGCTTCCTTATCGTTGACGCGTCCACATCCTACAATGTCCTCCTTGGTCGTCCTTCACTCAACACCCTTGGCGCTGTCGTTTCCACTCCTCATCTGACCATGAAGTTCCCTTCCCCTTCTGGCGACATCCTCACCGTCCATTGCGACCAACGCTTGGCACGCGAATGCTACATGGCTAGCCTACGCCCACAACTCCCAATCCAGCAAACTAACCACATTGAGCGACCACCTGGCTCCGGCATCGCTCTATCGGGCGAGGATCTAGACCTCAGAGTGGGTCGGGATGTTCATCTCGAACCTGTCGAAGAAACATCCCCTCTAGAACTTCCGACTGACCACTCCATCAACTTAGGCACCGGGTTAAACTTTGACGAGCGTGCCATCATCACACCTATCCTGGTCAGCAACACGGACCTTTTCGCTTGGTCAGCCGCTGACTTACCTGGGGTAGACCCTCTAGTAGCATCCCACAAGCTATCCATCTATAAAGAAGCCCGCTACATCTTCTAGAAAAAATGCAAACTCGGCGAAGAACGACGCCTAGCAGCTAAGGCCGAGGCCGATAAGTTACTGAGCGCAGGATTCATCGAAGAAGCTCAATACACCACTTGGCTTTCTAATGTAGTCTTGGTGAAGAAAGCCAACGGCAAATGGCGGATGTGTGTAGACTACACGGACCTAAACAAGGCCTATCCCCGAGATGCCTACCCCTTACCCAATATCGACTGACTTATTGATGGCGCGGTAGGGAATAAAGTACTTAGTTTCTTGGATGCATATTTCGGATACAACCAAATCCCTATGGCCACATCTGACATGAACAAGACCACCTTCATCACGGATGACGCCAACTACTTTTACAGAGTTATGCCCTTTGGTCTTAAAAACGCTAGAGCAACCTACCAATGGTTGATGGACAAAGTTTTCAGCCATCTGATGGGATAATGTGTCGAAGTATACGTTAACGACATGGTTGTCAAGTCTCCAAGCCACCACTAATACGCCCAGGACCTTTCAGCGGTCTTCTCCGCGTTACGCCAATACAACCTTCACCTCAACCCCGATAAGTGCGTATTTGGCGTCGACCGCGGTAAATTTCTTGGATTCATGTTAACCTAGCGCGGCATAGAGGCCAATCCTGAAAAGTGCAAGGCGATCATCGAAATGCGTAGTCCCACCATCATCAAAGAGGTCCAACGCCTCATAGGCCGCCTTACAGCCATTTCCCGCTTCCTGCCCAAACTGGCTGAACAAACCCAACCCATAGTCCAACTCCTCAAAAAATTTGCCCGGTTCACGTGGACAGAAGACTGTGAACAAAATTTTCAGAAACTAAAAACCACCCTCACCTCACCACCTATCCTCCACAAGTCGGACACTCGTCAACCCCTGCTAGTTTACATCACAGCCACCGACCACACTGTCAGTGTCGCGCTTGTCCAAGATATAGAGGGCACGCAACATCCTGTCTACTTCTTCAGCAGAACGCTACATGAGCCTGAAACCAGATACCAAATGGTGGAAAAGTTGGCCCTGTCCTTGGTCCACGTAGCTCGCCGCCTGTGCCCATACTTCCAAAACCACAACATCACCGTCAAAACTGACTACCCAATCCAGAAGATATTGCAAAAGCCAGACCTGGCAGGACGGATGTCATCCTTGGCCGTCGAGCTATCAGAATTCAACATTCGTTATGAACCCCATGGCCCCATTAAAGCCCAGTGCCTCCTGGATTTTGTTAATGACCTCCAACAAACACCCACAGAGGACTAGTGGACGCTTCATGTAGATGGTTCCTCAAATCCGAAAGGTGTCGGTATTGGTATCATGTTAGAAGGACCCAACGATATCCTCATTGAGAAATCCCTCCACTTCGCCTTCAAAACATCCAACAATCAAGCCGAGTACGAAGCCATCCTCGCCGGCCTTTCCCTTGCCCGCAAGGTTGGTGTCAAAACTCTAACGTGCAAAACCGACTCCAAGCTTACTGTGGGTCACCTAAATGACAAATTCCAGATTAAAGACCCCATCCTTCTACAATATTACCATCTGGTCCGCACGGTCATCCAATCGGCTTTTGGACAAGTCCGCATCGAACACATTCCCAGGATCGACAACATCAGAGCCGACATCCTATCCAAATTAGCCAACACCAAATTAAAAGGTCGCCACCGATCCATGTTGCAACAAACTCTATCCACCCCTTCAATCACAAATACTTGCCACAACCTAACCCAAACTCTTATATTCAATATCTCCAAACTGGCAAATCCCCATAAAACGCAGACAAAACTTGGCTGGCTAAAGCCGCCAGATATACTATGATAGGCGATGACCTCTACAAACGCGGATATGGCCAACCGCTTCTCAAATGTATCACTGCGGAACAAGCCCAGTATATAATCAAGGAGCTGCATTAAGGCATTTGCGGCTACCATTTTGGCGCACGTACTATGGCCACCAGAGTTCTTCGAGTCGGTTACTTCTGGCCAACTATAGAAGCGGATTGCCAAGAATGCGTTAAAAAATGCAAACCATGTCAAAAACACGGCAACCTCATCCACCAGAAACAAGAGCAACTCCATTCCATACTATCCCCATGGCCTTCGCTAAATGGGGAATGGATATCCTCGGCCCCTTCTCCCCCGGCAAGGGCCAGGTGAAATTCCTAATAGTAGCCGTTGATTATTTCACTAAGTGGATAGAAGCCAAACCCCTGACCACTATCACAGCCCAACAGGTCCAGCAATTTGTCTAAAAAGATATCATATGTCGATATGGCGTTTCGCATACTATCATCACTGATAATGGCTGACAATTCATAGATAAGGAACTAGCCAAGTTCTACACTGGTCTGGGCATCAAACACATAACTAGTTATGTAGAACACCCACAACCAATGGACAGGCAGAGGCGGCCAACAAAGTTATTCTAATGGAACTGCGCAAACGGTTAGACAGCGCCAAAGGCCGATGGCCCGAAGAATTGATAGAAGTGCTATGGGCCTACAAATGCACCCCCTAGTCAGCAACAAACGAGTCCCTATTCAGCCTAGTTTACGGAGCAGACGCCATGATACCTGTTGAAATTGGCAAACCATCCCTGCGCCGAGAACTATACGACCCAACCCACAATCATCAAAACATGGCCACCCACCTCGACCTCCTACCCGAACTCAGAAAAAAAGCACAGATACGCAACTTAGCCGCCAAACAAAGAGCTGCCAGAAAGTATAACGCAAACCTATGCCCAAGATCATTCATAAAAGGAGACTTAGTATGGAGAATGGCCAGCAGTGCAAGGAAGAAGGATGGCAAGTTCTCCGCCAATTGGGACGGCCCATACCGCATACGCGAAGCTAGGGCCCGACCCATGGCATGACCAGACATAATTAATGCTTTATAAATACACGTGGACCCTTGTAATTAAAGGTACGCATTCATTACTCCATTAATCACCTAATTTGACTTTTTGAGAGCTTTGGCTGACTTGAGCTTCGGAGTCCCTTCTGCAGGTAACCCCTCCCGGGTCCAAGCAAACATGTACCAACCGGGAAGAGGCTAACTGAGGAGATAGCGGACTGCATAGGTAAGGTGACACTTGTGCCTAACTTATCTTGTTTGTTCCCTACAGGAACAAAACATATTATAGCCATTAAATCGTTGCGTAATATCCACGGTATTGATTATAATTATTAACGAAATATTGTCTGTAATTACTAGAATCATATTATGTGTCACATAAAGATCGTGATCAAATCATAACATATTATTCATATAATTGATTCTAATTATTACCAGAAATATTTTCTTCTAAATATTAAAATCGTACCCTTCTCTAAAAGTATTATATCAGGAATATTTTCTTTTAATTAAAATAATACCTTCCCAGTCTGACAACGCAAAGAGACACATAAGTGTAAATGCAAGATATTTATTCAAATTATTATAAAAAATATTGCTCCTAATATTATACGCTTCTCTAAAAACAGAAATTATGAAACGTCCTTTTCTGACATGTCATGCGAAGAGTGTAAATAGCAAACAGTGGGGGTAAAAATATGTAAAACATTTGGGCTCATGAAAAGAGTGTGATAATTAACAATAAATTAGATTCTTCTTCTCTTGTTTTTTTTTTCTTTTTTTTTCTTTCTTCCCACGGTAGAATTAAAATTTAAAAGCCTACCATCAATCAAAACATATTTTTTTATTTTATTTTTTATTTATTATTATTATTATTATATATTATTTTTATTATTATTATTATTATTTTTAACCAAACAAATGCATTTACCCGAACGAAATTGGGTGTTGACACCTAGGATGTGCGTTAGCTTAGAGAGCAAGCTAGGATTTTGGCTCTCCATATGTCCCAAGGTGTGAAAGTGTGACCTTGCCACATGACAAGTCACACTAGAAGCATGCTCTCCTTTGGCTCCAAATTTCAAATTCCAGAGTTTGAATTTCCCTCTCATTTTGGATTGTGACCTAAATAGGGGTCTGTAAATTATCTAGCAAGTGCACTAGGTTAGTTATATCACAACAAGGTCGTATCTACAGGGATTTTGTATGATAAAATATTAATCTATAATCTACTTCAAGTTGTGCAATGGAATAGTAACAAGGATTGATTTTTGTAGTTTTGAAAACACGTTTAAATTAAAGATAGATAAATGATGTTGATTAGGTGTTAGGATTGAACTTGGCTTCTTCCACTCAATTCTTCATTATCAATAGATTATGTTCTTTATCTTAGTGTTCTTGGAAATACACTTAATTGTAATTTTAACCTCATGTTTGTAGTATTAGAACCTAAAGGTGTGAGACGCAGGATGTCCCCATCTAGGTGGAGGAACCCTTGCATTCAGAACAAGACTCTTCAAATCAACTAAAGTCGCAATTCTTGTATGGTATATGCCAAGCACTAAGAGATTTGATTGGATCTAAACACTAGACCAGTTGTCATTGTTATCTAATGCTGCTAAAGTATGATGAGTGATCAAGTTACCACATCAATAAAAGCAAATCAAATAACCAACATGTAAAACAATAACATAATATATATCAAACCAAGTGCAGTACAAAGAGTTTATAAGTTACATCCAATCCCAACAGAGGAAGAAGTTGGTTGCTCATTATGATGTATACAACGAGAACATGGAGTAACTTTTCTCCTTCCACAACTTACGAAAGATATACAATATAAACCTAAGTTGGAGTTTCTCTCTCTAGATTGATTTACAAAATCATCATGAAAATAACAAAGACATGCTCTATATTTACAGAATTCTGAGTGTTGTTCTAGCTCTAATCCAAGTAGGTAAGCCATGAAGGTTTCTTTAATGGGTGGGTTTTCTTCGTAGGTCATCTTGGTGATCATCCATGGAACTTTCCCTCTGTGGGGGTTTTCTTTTGACGCTCAGCTGGTATTCTAGAGCTCAAGGTTTCCTTGTAGTGAAGGTTTCCTAAAATGTGGCTCAACGTTAATATCGTTGCTCAGCCGTAGACTCATATTCTGGATTTTCTCATTTCATCTCTTCTATTTGAGCTACAACTTGGGGCTTAGCACCAACTTCTTAATTTCCAAAAATAGCATAATTATGTCAAGTTTCACTTTTCATAACTTATTCCCTCTTCATTCTATATTTTAATGCAAAAGGGGTTGTTTTAACAATTTTTACATTAAATTTATGCAAGAAAAGTGTCTAAATGATATGCAATTTTACTAATACTAGACACTTATTAGACACCTAGCTCTCCTTTGCTCCTATAAATAGAGGATCATACATCTTGTAAATTCATTCATGAATATATTAGAAAAAATATGTTGAGATCACTCCAGACTACTTTCCCTTTTGTGAATCCCTTATGTTAGAGCTCTGCTTTAGGTTTTCTTTAGTCACCCTTCCTTGAGAGTTGGCCTAACCTTTCTTGAGAGCACTTTTACACCTCTATATCACCAAAGCCGAACATTCATCATCTCCATTTATTCATTACTTTCACACCTTCCATGCTTCTTTGCAAGCCATGTGCATAGGATGTTTGGAAGAGGATTATCATGTGGTATCTAAAGTTAGGCTTATCGTCTTCAAAAGCTAAGTATCTTGTCTTCTTATCATTTCTTTGTTGTTATATGATTGTTACCTTTATTGTCTTGAGTTTCTACCCTTTATTTTTGTTTGAATTTATGGTTCTACTTCTTGTTCATCTTTAAACCATTCGTTTATTATGTTTAGGGTTCTATATTTGATTATTGTGTGTGCTTTTGTGTTTAATTGAGTCTTCTTTCATTTTTGTTCGGTTTAATCATTTTATTCTTTAGTAATTTTCATTTTGAGATCCATACATGTTGTTTAGAGTTATGTTTAGTCCTTCTCATGTCATTATCTTTAGTAGTTCTTTAGCAAGTTCTTCACTTATGTTTTTTTGAGTTTCATATTCTCTATTTTGATTTCATTAGGTTTCTTTCATGTTTAGTAACTTCTTGTTTTCCTGTTCTTGTTTCATATTCTCTATTTCAATTTTGCTACTATACAAAAAAATTTCAACATAACAAAAGAAAAGTAGAAAAGAGTTTATCAAAAAAGCAAAAGATAGAATGAATATATATATATATATATATATATATATATATATATATATATATATGTGTGTGTGTGTGTGTGTGTGTGTATGTGTATGCACTGATCACCACTACTACTTGATTTGGTGTTGTTTCACTTGCTTTAGGTTTTGGGGCATTAATTCTAGCAAATTTAACACATGGTTATCACGACTTTAAGTTATTTGAGTGACCTTGTTCACCATTAGCATTCGACCTTTGAAGAAAAGAAGCAAACATACAATTCTAGTTTGGTTTTTGGTTTTTGAAATCTAATTTAGTGTCATTCCTTATGTAACATCCTGTCCGGATATTACGGATTTTAAATAATAAAATAAAACAAAATAATAAAACTTTATTTAATATAATTTCATTTCCCAAAAATGCGGGAAATTTAAAACTTTATTTCATCATAAAGTAACTCAAATCCATACTTATAAAATTCAAATACAATAACCAAGCCTAGAACATAAAAATTTTATCAAATTATAAAAAAACCATGAAACATAAAAACTCTTATAAATATTTTCTCCTAGTTTATCTCTGATCCGGCTCTATGCCTCATTAGATCCACCTGTAACATCATCTTCTCCCGTATACCGCGTACACGATCATCGCCAAACACAAGAAGATAGGGTGAGCTAACAGTTAAACAAACATGTATACGAAACACACACACACACACACACACACATATATATATATATATATATACACACAAACACACCAAAGGAATTCCATCCTTTGATTTCATACCACATGGCTACCACCATGTTACCCATGATCTACGCCTTCTGATGAGTACCTCAAAATGTTTTGTTGCCACACCTACCAGCCACAACTGGTAGAGCACGTGCGGGAAACCATGCTACGGACCATACTTCGTAACGCCAAGTGGAGTTCCCAATATGAATAACTTTCGTAACGTCACAAGACTACCAAACTCATTGGTCTCAGACCAAGGAGGACAATCTATCTGGACCTGCCATACGCGCCACAACACACACACTCACACCGGTAACACTCGCCAACCCGAGCCACAACTCAAGAGTTCCTTGTGTTCATCCGCCATCCCGAGCCACAACTCAAGAGATGTCATTCCGAGCCACAACTCAAGGAATGCCACGTGCTTAACCCCTATCCCGAGTCACAACTCAAGGGATACGTTCCGAGCCACAACTCAAAGAACCCAAGCCGACCTTCGTGGTATCACCAAAGCTTTGTAGATCACGCACATCCAAAGCAAACAAAGCTTATGCCTTTGCATCATCACTTAGTGCTACTCCGGAGTCGCCATGTGAAACTCGCTTCTAAACCGCCTGGCGGGGGATACGTGCCACCAAGCACCAAGCGCCTCTGATGCTACTATTTCTACAAGTATCGCCTAGCGAGACAACCCTTACCGCCAAGCGCCACACACTTCAATACTCTACTGGTTTTGTAGCTATCGCCTAGCGATCAAACACCACCGTTAGGCGCTACACCAGTACTTGCGCAGTACTGGTTTTTAAGCACCTAAAACAAAGTAAAATCAATCCTACTCTTATAATTATGCATATCCACAATCAAGAATATAGGCTTCCAGAAATCAACATGACTCTCATGCACAGTCTCAATTTAGATGGCTTCATCATACGCGTACACAAGTATCACCATATATCATATGCATCAATCCTCACATATTTATATATATATATATATATATATATATATATATATATATATATATATATATTTCACCCTTTAAATTCATACTAGCATTTAGTTCCAACTTATGAATAACGTATGCTCAAACAAATATAAAGCAGCAGCACTCTAACAACTTAAGCACATGATCTTATGCACCAATGCAAATTAATATAGCACTATCGCCTCTCCTATACAACAAGTTAATTTATATTGACACACATGCATTCACCAATAAACCAATTCTCAACATGTGACTAACCCAAAGGAACATTCAAATTCATAGAGACTTACAACATAACTCAATCATGCTTCATTAGAAGTTACTTGAAATTGTCAAGAGCTTATTCATGCATTTTAAGGACTTCAAAACCAACAATAATGAGTAACATATATCTCTACCTACTGACCTCCAAATACAATCTCCACCGTTGAAAGTGAAGAACTACATGTTATGGACCCCTTGTCAAACTTTCACCTCAATCGAACGATTAACGAATCAAGAAATGCAGTTTTACGAAAATTGCGCAAACCAGAAAATTGGTGGCGCATAGCGCCCATAAATCAAGAACCTGGCGCCCGCCCATAAATCAAGAACCTAGCGCCCAACGGTTTCTGTTGCGTGAAAAGTACGAAAAACAATGCTTTTCATGAAAAGAACACCAGCATGCATCGTCTGGCGACAGCTCTTCACCGCCAGGCGGTTCTTAATAGCAACCCAAAAATTGGGTTGTATTAACATAAGTCGCCTGGCGGCAGATCATGCGCCACTAGGCGGTGCATACAATTATGGAACAATCTCAAATTATTTTGCACCTGTGTAAACCTTAAAATCACAAATCAACACTTCCAACATTTGTCTTGACATAATTATGTGATACATACATCATATTTATTCAAATCGGAATTACTTTCATGCATCATATCATAAATCATACACATAAGTTATGTTGGTTCATTCCTCCGTAGCCCCACATGAACCCGAGCACCCAATTATCTCCATAATCATAATTATCCTTAGTCATACAATTACAGACACGTAATTACATAAACAAGTACGCAATTTCATATATAATAACTAATTTAAGCATCATCCATATCACAGAAAATCATGAAACCACGAGAAATTGGCCAAACCAGTTCGCGTTGCTTGGCAGAACACATGCAGTCGCCAAGCGGTTCATAGAGGAAACCCAGAAACTGGGTTCTGCAGCATGCGTCGCCTAGCGAGTCTTCAACGCCGCCAGGCGATTTCTAGAAAATTCTAGAAACACGAACAATTTACCATATTTTTGACAGAACTCAAGGTTCACATGCATTCCATTCAGTCCAGAAACAATACAATTAAAATAAAAACGTAGTACAACTCCCCTAACCTACATTCCTTGCTCCAAAAGTAGAATGCTCTTAATTCACTTGATTAAGCACCATTAATTCCAAAACGAAAATGACATTAAACTTGGAGTTTAATTGCCATTAAAGGTTCATTAGTGGCTGTTTTTCCAGCCCCTCTTGGTTGCTAGGGTTTCCTTGCCTTTTCACATTCACACCAAAAGAAATTTTGGCAAAAAGAAAATTTAATTTGGATCTACCAAGGTTCGAACCCATGACCATGTCATTGTCAAATCAATGCACAACCATTCAACCAATTCATGTTTCGTGATAATTCTTATAATTCTAAGATTATATTATTACTTAACACGGTCAAGCATTTTATTTAAATAATAATCAATTAACACATAAATTACTTAACACGTTCAAGCATTTTATTTAAATAATAATCAATTAACACATAAATGGCATACATAGGACTTGAACCCAAGTCCTCTCACATAACTAAATACTCTTAATCATTTGAGTTAGTACTTTTCCACATCATACATGTTAGTATTAAATGCCATAAAGGCTCTCACTACCCACATTTATTAAATAATTATTTACTTAATTATTTAAATTTCTCGGATCTTACACCTTTGGTGTTTCTTATTTGTGTGCTTAACTTTGTTTTTTAGCCTTATTTCTTACTTGTTTCAATTCAACAATCTCTAGTTTTGTCACATGACTTCTCTCTTTGGGTTTAACTTTCATTCATTTTAAGCATTTTCTTGCTTTGCTTTCTTTGGCCTCCTTTTGGTTTTGGTGTATATCTTTGGTGTAAACTCTTTTTGGAAGTGAACCAATCTCTTGAGGTAACATCTTAGGGGTGGAAACCAAAGTGGAACTCAAAGCTTGAAGGGGATTTCACAAAAAGGAGCAACCAAACACTTGAGAGAAGAAAAGGAGAAGAGCGAAACACTTTGGAGAGAGAGGTCTTTTGTTTTTGTGTAATTTTTTGTTGTTTAACTGCTTATTGTATTTGGCCTAATTAGGTGTCTTGTGGAAGCCTTTGGTGTTCTCTCATCTCCTAATTAGAACATTTTTTCAAATTAATAAAAACGCTTTAGACAATGAGTGTGTTTTGTGCCAACAAGTCTCACAATTAAGGTCACTTAGTCTAGGTGCTTTACTTTTCTTGCATTGCTTGTTTGTTTTTTCTTTATAGCTTTGTGTGTGTAAACTTCATCTTTCACTTAATTCCACTTAAGAAGTTTTGTTCAAAGAATTTTTGGGGTAAGCTTTGGCTAGGAAAGCCTTAGTACTTAAGCAATTCAAGAGATTCACCTCTTTTTCTGGAAATGAACTCAAGAAATTTGTTATCTACTCCCTCTTTGGAATTTCTTTGAAAGACAAAGTCAAAAACCAAAAAAATAAATAATCGTAAGCATGTTTAGGAATCCTTGCCAAATAGGTAGTGACTCTAGTGAAAAGGCTCCAAAATGTTTTAACCAAATCACTTAAGAGCTAAAGTTGCTACAAATTTGGAGGACACAATAAGCCATTCTAAAGGAAAAAGAGAAAATTGAAAAAGAGGTCCAACTTGTTATCATAGAGTAGTAACTTAGGATTTTAAAGCAAGAAGGATGAGAGACTTACAAAGAATAGTAGGAGTAGGATCCATTCAAGGAGCTCTAAAACTCTTACACTCATCACACACTATAATGAGGATAGTAGGATAGTTGACCAATTTTATTAACCTCCTCCTCTACTATTAAGGATAACTAGAAGAGACCATGTCCTAAAAGAAACAAGGGTAGATCTCCCTCACTTCCATAGGAAGGATGATGTAGAAACATACCTAGATTGGAAAATGAAGGTTTCAAAGGTGATAATTGGCATTATCATGTTTTATTTTTTGTTTATTTTTATATTTTATTGTTATTTTATTATTATCCTTTTAGATATTTTAGGGTTTATTTAATAAAATTGGAAAAGATAAGTATTTGATTTATATTTTGCAGATTAGGAGAAAATTCATGAAGATTTGAAGAATATTTCCAACATTATTAGATAAAAGAAAATCTCTTAAGATTAAATAATATTTTCAAGATTATTATTCAAGTGAAAATCTTAGATATTTAAAAAGATAACAAGATTATCAACTGAATTGGATAATTACATTATCAACATAATTAATTATCAATAGAGTTGGTTAGTTCAATTACAAATTGAGTTTTCTTACAATAGGGTGGTTCATAGGACTACTAAGATCTCTCCTTTTGAGACTATTTATGATTTTAATCCTCTTACTCCATCAGATTTACTACCACTTCCTACATCTTTTGACTTTGTTCATAAAGAAGAGACAGCTAAATTTAAGTTTATAAAGAAATTTCATGAGTGTTAAAAATCAAATTCAACAACAAACTAAGAGGTACATAAGGTACAACAATAGGGGAGGAGAGAGGTCATCTTTGAAGTAGGAGATTGTGTTTGGCTTCACTTGAGTAAAGATAGATTTTCTAAGCAAAGAAAGTCCAAACTTTGTCTCCGAGGAGATGGTTCTTTTAGAGTCCTTAAAAAGTGAATAATAATGCTTATGGGCTAGAGCTGCCTGAGGAGTATGAAGTTAATGTCACCTTTAATGTTACTAACTTTATTCCTTTTGCACGTGGAACTGATGATGAGGCAGACCCTTCAGATTTGAGGTCAAATCCTTCTCAAGATGGAGGAGATGATGACATACCTTTAGCCAAAGGGCCAACAACAAGAGAAATGGCCAAGAGGATACATGAAGGCTAGTCTTTTTCTAAGCTTAGTAGGCCCAAGTTGATGTTCACATGGGCTAAGGAATATTTGAAGACCTAGTCTTAAACTCTTTGTTTGTAAATATTAGAATCGGTTTATTTGGGTCTTGTATTTTGGGCCAAGTAGTATAAGGTTATCTTTGGACCATGTATGTGGGCCTTATTGGGCATTTAGGCCTATTAATGTAGTTTTTGACCTAAAGGAGTTGGGCCTTGTATAGAGACACATGAATTAGGGTTTTTACCCTAGGATGTGTGCTAGCTTGGAGAACAAGCTAGGGTTTTAGCTCTCCACATATGTCCCAAGGTGTGGAAAGTGTGACCTAGCCACATGGCAAGTCACACTAGAAGCATGCCCTCCTTTGGCTCCAAATTTCAAATTCTAAAGTTTGCATTCCTTTTCTTTTCGGAGACAGTTAGCTCTCTTTTGCTCCTATAGATAGAGGAGCATACCTCTTGTAAATTCATTCATGTATATAGTAGAGAAACTTTGTTGAAATGACTCCAGACTACTCTCCCTTTTGTGAATCCCTTAGGCTAGGGCTCTTCTTTAGGTTTCCTCTAGCCACCCTTCCTTGAGAGTTGACCTAACCTCTCTTGAGAGCACTTTTATACCTCTATATCACAAAGCCAAACATCTATCATCTCCATTTCTTCATTGCTTACGCACCTTCCATGCTTATCTTTAAGCCATGCACATATGATGCGTGGAAGAGGAGTCATCAACTCACTTCACTTATAATTATTTTCCTTTGTGTCACTTTGAGATATCATAGTTTGTGGTCTTTCCATTATATTTGACTCTTCCATTTTCTTTATGCCAATTTGTAAAATTACAGATGATGTCTTAGACTATTCTAGTTAAAGACAAATCATACTTGAAAAAATGTTTGTTCTTCATGACAATGGTAATAAAGATCTTGTTCCTTTGTCTACTAGGAAATTTATTATTGGTTGTCGATGGATCTTTACATTCAAAGTTAGCTTTAATTGAAATATTGATAGAGTCAAAGTTCATTTAGGTTTCAAAGATTTAGACTGGACAATGGTAGCACCTTTTCTCTTATCACTCTGATGGCCTTTATTAAATTATTATTTGTCATAGCTTTTCTCGACACTGGCTTCTTTATTATTTGGATAAAAAAAAGTCTTCCTACATAGTGATTCCTATAGTAAGTTTATGTGGTATAACCTCCTTATTTTGTTGTTCAAAGGTCTTTCAACTTGGTATGTTGTTTATGCAAATCTTTATATGATCTTGAACAGACTACTATAACATGGTTTGGTAGATTTAGTAGAGTAGTCCAATAATTTGTTACGAGTCTAATTAAAGTTGACCATTTTGTGTTTTATTTAGTCATTAGGTGTATCTACCAGTAATGTACATTGGTGTGTTCTTACAAGTAGTGATCACCATTACATTTTACAAATAAAACATCTTTGTCATCATTTTCAAACAAAAAATATTGATAGACTTAAATACTTTTTAGGAGTTGAAGTAAACAATCTAACACTAAAACTCTAATATCATAGAAAAATATCACATTGGATATTTTAGAAGAGATTGAACTAGTGAGCCTCGTGACACACGTATGGATCATGATCTTAACTTATAGAGTATCATTTTTAGACCTTGAAAGGTACAAGAGATTGGTTGGAAAACCGAAGTCATCATGGTCCCTCTTCTTTATAAATTAGTTTCTTAATTATACATGTACAAGACATTAGAATGTAACCATTGACATTTTAAAGTACATTAAAGGAATTTTTAGAAGAAAAGTTTTATTATATAAACATAATAATCATACTTAGGTTGTGGGATACTAATGTATATTGGACAGGCTCTCCCACTTTTAAATGTTATATATTTATTAGTGACAACTTGATTTCCTAAAGAAACAAGAAGCAGAATATAGACAAGATATCTAGTTTAAAAGTTGACAATAGAATTGTGCCTTTTACCATTTGTGATCTTATTTGGCTAAGTAGTTAATGAAAAAACTAATATTCGAAGATAATATACAATTGGCTCTTACTCATAATATGTAAGCTTTTTCTTCATATCGCCTCAAATTTAATATTTCACGAGAAAACCAAATATATAAATTGTCACTTCAATTATAAAAGAAAAAAAAAATCATCTAGAGACTTTATTAGTCAATTCGTTAACTCCAATTATTAGTTGATAGATGTCTTTACCATACCATTGTGGGATTCTAGAATTAATTATATATATAACATGAATACGATTCATATACATCAACCTTGATTCACTTCTTCCTTTTCTTTCTCCTTCTCACTAACATGCAAGTTAGAGAAAATGTTCTCTATACCTAAAATTTGTTATTTATGGTAATCGAATCTGACATAAATTATGCATTCAACACATGAAGCATGGGTACATTTTGTGTGGAGGTGTTTGATAGCCACAAACCCCTTAGATTTCAAATTCACAAATTTGGTGAAGTTGAAATTTTCTGAAGATTTAGAATCTCACTCTATTTAGTTTCAAGAACCCGAAACCTGTCTTAAAAAATACTCATCCAAACCACCTTTTTTTCTTACATCTATATCTATTTGGATAATTTTTGTTTTTTTATAAACACTTCTACAAATGAGTTTGTCATAAGATAAAGTTATTTCATGTATAAACTAATTTGTGGAAAACTTTAAATCATTTCTCTAAGTTCTTAATTTAGGCTTACACAAGTTAATTTTAGTTTATAAAAGAATTGATTTCATCTTTTTCCTAAATTACTAATGGAGAAATTTGTCCAAGCAAACCTTTAGTTAACCTCATGCACAATATTTGTATTATGATAAATATGTATGATAAAATCTCCCACTCTTTCCTCATTTCATTCATGTTTGATTCTTCTTGTGCTAATTTGAAACAGAATGTGTTGTTGTGGAGTTCCCTATCAGACTTAGAAGAATAGCTTATCCATTTTAGAGGGTAATGGGTGACTTCATTCCCACTCATTAGCTTCATTTCTTCATAGGAAAGTTTCTTTCTGCACCTCCATAATTTCAACCCGCACTCCCATTAATTTTGTATTTTGGGTGACTTCAAAATGTAAAATACTGTCATTTGTGGGATTTTTCATTTCTTTCTTCTCTTCTAATTTAGATTGATTATGGCTAATATGATGGTTGGAATTATGGTGAGAGGAAAAGGGATTAACCTTTGAAGGTTGTTATGTAATTTAAATAATAAGAATAAGAATAAGAATAATGAGAAACACCTATGTGAACGAAAGAGTGCCATTGAACTGTACCATACTATCCATCCGAAAAATTACAGACAAATTTTGGGCCTCAAAATTGAAAAATAATGGCACCTAAGAAGTGTGAAGATGAAGTATTATTTCATGAATCTGTACCAAAGCTCCGGTCCCCTGCATCTCCAAGGCCAGGAATTATGAACCTAAGCACACAGATAAAATACATTTATTAACAATGTTACAACAATATAAATTTTTCTGGGTAGTCCATAACTTTCTTCCAGCACCGTTATAAAAAAAGTTTCCATTTTGCACTTTTAGATTGTACAACCCAACAAAAGTTATTTTTTAACTTCGAAATAGTGTAATCCAGATGTCAAAAATAACTTTCGGACTAATCTAAAAAACATTTTTTAATTAGAAAAAACACTTCTGAATTGTACAATATAAGTCGTTTTTAACTTTGAATTGTGTAATCCGGAAGCCATTTTTACTTCGGGGTTCCATAATCCAAAGAGGGTAAAATGGGAAGATTATTTATATGGGGTGCAGAAAGAAATTTGTGGAATTGCAGGAAGAAACTGCCATTTTTCTAATCTATGTAAATAAGTCAAATTATTCAAACGAATAATTTAAACATAAATAAATTATAATATTGCGGGAGCACCAACCCTTTTTCATGAACTTCAGGGTCAATTATTCCAGTATAAACATGAAGCCTGCAAAATATCTTAATTAGAAACTATTGCTTGAAAGAAAGAGAATTTTGAAGAAGTGTTTGGATATTTACCCAGGAAACTGCTCACTAAGCTTTTGAAGAGCCGGAGGAGCCGCAACAGCTGATATCTGCAATGTGATAAATCCATTAAAAATTCATAGTATTATTAAAAATAGATTTCCTTATTAAATGTTCTACCACTACAGTTTCTTGGCATCCGAATCAATAAAAGAAATATGTTGGCTTAGAACTAAAATTTTATGGTTATTAAAGGAAATCTAGCAACAGAATATATACAGATTATTATTCATTACCACTTTAACATGCTTGTTGTCAACTCCTCGTTCCTTTAAGAGGTTCAGAGCAGCCACCATAGTAGCACCTGAAATTCATACAAAATAACAGATGAAATAAATAATTGAGGAACAGGTGTCATTTTCTTATATTTGACTGCTCTAAAATTGTGACTCAAGAATCGATTCACTGACATTGCAGGTAAAGTTTGTGATGTGCAGAAGATCAAAAACCAATAAACAAATAAAGAACACTCAACATGGAGATGATGCAAGTCTCTACTTCAGATCACCCTATTCTGAAAGGTGACCAAACTATAAACCCCTTCACTCGGCTTCCATAACCAACCAACACTCTTGGCTTTGAATTCAAGTTTACCTTTATCAACATGCTAGTAAGTTCAACACCCAAACATCTTTAGCCACGAGTAATCCGCAGGATTCCTAGACCACACCTCAATACACTTCTTGAGGTTCAACAAGAAGCATCTAGTGTTAACTGCTTCACCCTAGTAGCATCTTTCCAACTTAGATCGCAACAACATACACCTTGATCTCTCTTAACAAGGTTCTATTCAGCCTTCATACCATTCTTCTCCTTTGGATGCTTGACCTTCTTACTAGACTAGTTCAGCATTAAGACCATCCAATGCTTGAATTTCTTGAAGGCATCTGTCTTGCGCTTCATTATAAAATACCCAAGTCATCCACAAGTAATCATCAATAATACACAGAAAATAGTCACTCTTATATAGGTGACAACAAAAGGGTACAAAGATAATTAGAACTGAAAACAGAAACCGAATTAACTAACGAAACAGAAACAAGATATTCTGTCCAGCTAAACAGTTTTGCACCTCCAAATAGTCTATCATATGTAGAGAGAGTTCAGAGCATCAACTAATAGTTTTCCTAAGTGTTATGGGGAAGACACTCAGGCATTTTTCACTTTTTCAAATAAAGTTGGTATCAAAGCGTATTTGACCCCACTGTCACTTTGATCTCATTTCCTCCTCCACTGGCTGCTGCCAATCATTACCATCACCATTTTTTGGTGACATTTTTCCTTACAAACTTCAGAACTAGTTCACCTTCTGAAGCTAACCCAAAATCCGCCAAATGTTGAAGCCTCCCCACACAGAGCTTCTCTGTTGTCCCTATCAAGTATGTGTAACTCACATCGTTGTCTAGTCATCTGAGTTTCGACATGCAACCACTGTCAGTCTCATCAGCCTTCCATGGACCTATTTCAAGTCTTGCCATGCTCTTTTATCCCTATTTGGGTAGGTAGCACGTCCAAAAGTTGTTACTCTTCTTGAAAACTACTTGTTTCCACAAATGACTTCTGCAAGCCCAATTTTTTCAATTTTTGGTACACCCATCACCACTATAGTGAAACTAAATGGTAAAAGTTAGTTTTCATGGTCTACCTTTGTAGAAAAGTGGTTTCTAGCTCTGAGCCACCATGATTATCTTGAAGTTAAATTTATATCAATTAAGGAACATATCCAGTGGAAGAAACTTGACTTTGAACTGAGTGCAATTTGTGGCATTCAATTGGAACCAAAACTGTTGGAGATTCTCCGCAAAAACTTAAAGACATGTTGCTCATTTTGAGGAAGGCTCAATACTTTTGCTCTTGACATTCAATGAATGTATGATTCTGCTCATAAGTTTTCTTAAAAGGACTAATCATGATATGATATCACAAAGTGCTCAAACCCAGTCAGCTGTTTAAGATCTTAATATATTCCTAGAGGCTAACTGGTTACAAGAAGTGAAGATACTTTTGAATAAGCTAAATTTTCAATAGTAATATGAACTCATGGCAAGGTCGTGGTAATCGAGAAGGATGTGGTGGTAGTGGCCATCATCCTTTCTTTTCTCTCGCATGCAGGATCCCAATTCTCTAACAGTTCTCACCTATTCCACATCAAATCCACCCATGTATGTTGTCCAAGAGTCATGCAATCAAGAAACCCGTCATCTCTCTCCAACATCACCTCTCATTACATTCAACCCAGGACACAAAGGATTGTTTCTTAATCACGTGAAGAGACATGTTATTTATGTTCTTCTCCATAAGTCACCCATACTACACATCCCAATGATGAAAGCTCAGGTTGACCTACAGCTTTTGCCAAGGTATTCAATCTACGAGGAATCATTGACAGAGGTTCTTCTAGATTAACAAAAAAGGTTACAAAAATAATGTTTCATTGTTAGCATGTCAACAAAGTTATGTCTTTTAAAAAGGATATAAATGTATCCCTAATTATTAGGATCATAACTAGAAATATACTAATTGATAAAATGAAAATTAAGAAGATCCCTAAATAGTATCTTTGTTCTCAATTTAAAATACAACCTTGATTCAAACTCTATCATTGAGAAACTATTTTTGGACAAACTTGTGTCAGTCTGTGATTCGATCCCACATGAAGGTTCATAAACAATTCTAACAAGAACCTTGAGAGAACCACCTTCAAACAAATTCATACTATAGAAAGATAAAAATATGCATTGTAGATGGATGACATGCATTAGATAAGAACAAATGCTAAACATGAGACTATGCATACCTGATGCCAGCATAGGATCAACCACAAAAATTTTACATCCATCAGCAAATTTCTCAGGTAACCTGCAAATAAAACCGAGGAAGAATGTGACAAAATGTGCTCCAGCACTTTGTAGAACAATGGGCTGCGAAGAATGTGTCAAAATGTGCTCCAGCACTTTGTAGAACAATGGGCTGCTTTATCTAAGCCATTAGGAGAAAAGAAAAAGAAAATATTGGACTAAAAAGCATATTTTTCTTGCAAATATAAATTTCTTACTTGTTCAAATATATTGCTGGCTGAAGGGTTTCCTTGTTTCTGCTTATTCCTTTACCATAGAAGTATAAAAGTATAATTATTCAATTTAAGGAACAGACAAGAAATGCGCCCTAATTTTAAAAGGTGCATAATACATAATACCAAAATCCATAGCATCTAGACTCTCAAATTACAAAAAGAAAAAAACATTAAAACATTTGCATTTCCCCTTCTTTCCATTAACTACATGTATTATTACCTAGATGATATGTTTTTGTTGCAGGCAAGATTGATGAAGCATGTTCAGCAAGAGCAAGGCCTGCCCTCAAGATTGGAATTACCTGAAAAATTAGTAAATGATTTAGGTAATAGCTTGCAAAAAGACAATGCATAACACCACAAAAAGCCAAAATGACTTGGGCTTGATCAATAATGACCCATGTCAACAAAATGAAAGAAAAGCCAAAAGCATGAGCATGGTTTAGCCAAAGAGATTACACCCCTAAACTGATTCATAATTAAGTACAAGTAAACAAAAGTTCCTGTAATATTTAATCATCAGGCCACAAGAACTCTACAAATATTTAATTCCAGATATGCTACTTACAGCAACAGGCTGCCTTGGGTCAATGAATTCCACGGAGGCTACAGTCACTGGTGATTCAATCTCTCCAGAAACAGTGGGCTAAATATAGAAAGCAAAGCAGAAAAGAGAAAGTGCAAATCCAAGGTCATGAGTCCAACTAAGGGAGGTGAAAAAATTAACACACAGGAATAAGAAATATCATCAAATCAAAATAGGTGAAAAAATTAATAGAGGAACAAGAAAATTACTACAAAGGAATAAGAAATAACATTAAATCGTTCAACTGTCAATAAGTGACAATTTCCAGTTTCAAGCTACAACGGCCAGTTTCAGACTACCAACAAATATCTAGGGTCATGCTTAAGATGTCCAGTCCGGAATTGATAGGGAAACTTATTTATCACACATGAGACCAAACATTGTTATGCATTTAGTGTAGTAAGTCAGCTATGCGTGAACCAAAGAAAGACACATGCAAGCAATTAACAAAAGCTAGTGACCTAGAGAAGCAAAAAACAAGATAAGGATCTCATCTTTTCCCTTTTTACTGTCATGTTTTGGTTGTTTTCTAAGAGCTTCAGGTGTTGCATGTGCCCCACAATGTGGTGATCTTGCCCACAAAAGTATGGGAAATGTGCATGCATATAGGCGCCCCAACACAACTTTGTAACATTGGCCACACCTCTATTGTTGACTTGTGTTCTAGCATCTTGTCCATGTGTGTGGGGAAATTCCACACAAGTGTATATAGCACTGCAATGAACGATGATCAAGGGCATGCGGGAAAAAAGAGGTGTGGATGACACCACAGGAGAGGTACAAATAGCAAACCAGGGCAATTATCAAGTACTAGGTCGCCACAGAAGCATGGATACAGGCATGGGTGTTGGGGACGCTAATGTTGCAGAGTTGTGGATGATGTAAGTCAGTAATCCTCGAAGAGCTGTCTCGCAGTTCAAAACAAAAGGTGGATGCAGATAGCACCGTTGACAGTGTAAATAAAAATTTGAGTTAAAAAAATTATATCACCTTTTCCTTTTCTTTATAGCACAAAATTATTCAGCCTTCTTCATTCTAAATGATGAGGGTCCAATTTGTTTTCACTTATTTAAATTCCTAAATTCTTTATCTGTGGGAAATTTGAATAGTCTAGATGATGACGGTTTCATTTGTTTTCACTTATTAATATACGATCACAACCTTGATTTAATAATGTAAACTCCACCTTTTACAACCCTAGTTTCATAGGTGGACGTGATAATTTTGTTGACAAGCAAAAAGACATGATTTTACAAGTTGACACCCCAAAAGTCCTTCTTGATAAATTCCTAGTTTCAACATGTTTTTACATCCAACAACCAACACTAGTGCGGCCTTAAGACCTGCTTCCAGGCCTAGCTATGAATGGTATAACAGCACATGAATAACATCTATGGTTGGCACACAGCATAAAGTTTGTAAAGTATTCCCTTTAGAATTGACCACAAAAAGATAAAACTATAGCTCCAAATTTGTAACATTTTATGGTTATATAAAAAACAAAGATAGAAACATCAAATCATATAGTAGGAACTATGAAATAGCAACTAACCAACCAATCCCTTGCAGCTTCATACATTAGTAGCCTTCCCAACTCGGCCATCGCATTTCCTACAACATTAGAAACTTGAACTGTTAGTGAATAATTTGATTAACTAATCCAGAATTTTATCAAGTCATCTTAAAGTTTAGTAAAATATTGAGATTAGCAAATAAATAAAACAAGCAGAATGAAGGGAAGTTGGAAAACTTTCTGTGAATTTGGCTTATATTCTGTTTTCATTTTTAGTTTATATGTTCTCTCCAAAATGCCATATTGTTTCATTTAGCTTCTCATTTTCAATAAAGTAAATGATTCAAACAATAGTTTGTTGATTTACCATTTTCTTTGTAAATTTTTGAAACAATGAAGTTAAATAACACTTTGTAATTCATGCCGATAACATACCTATCAATTGAAAATGAAAACATAACACAAACCAAATGTACCCTTTGAAATTGAACATTTCAATGAATGCAAAATTGATGATGCAACTCACTAGTACATCCTACTCAGAACTTGATTTCCTAAGGGAAAAACACCATCCTAGTCTAGTTAAGATGTTCCGGTTCCGGTTCCCCCTCATACTTAATTTCATCATTTTTCTTTCATGCTGATTACCAGTGACAACAGATTGCAGATAAGAATGCCACTGTGAATAATGAAATTTCAAAGCTATCAATCACGCTCGACAATAAGGCATTCAGATAGGATTAGCGGTTGGTGGTTGCAACAATTAACAAGACACACTGATTCATTGTTCGCCCACTTAACAGTAACAATTCATGAAAGCAGTTGCTCCAACTGAATCAACAGTTTGCCAAAACTCACAGTCTTGTCAAATTCCAACAGCACGTTTTTTGTCAAGAAGCTACAATACCATTAAGCATTAAATGGGAAAGTAGCAATTAAGTTAACTAAAGTGATGATCTGATACTGTTCATTCAGCATTATGTCAGATGTAATGAGCAAATACCAGGTTAACATTGAACTCAAAAATTACAGAATATTGCTCAAAAATGGAACTTTGCTACTCACTGAAGATGGGACAAGGGGTTTGCTTATTCCTCATAACTGAAACCCAGTGCTTGATCAACGGATGAGGAGGCACATACACCTTCAGAAATCCAACAAACAGTAATCAATCAAAGAGGCCACCAGAAAGTACCAACACACATCCACACCTTCCATTATATTTCCCTCGGCAACCAAACCAGAGCAAAACCCGTTTAACCCAGAAGCCAAAACCACCAAAGGAATTCAACAACCAATACAAAGATAAATTAACCATTTAAGCAGTGAGAGATAAATGATCATAGAAGAAAAATTGGCTCCTTTTTTCCACTTCTTTCTCATCAACAAAAACACACCAACATTTCATAAACCCAGAAGCCAAAGCCATAAGCGAAGAAAATAGGTTTAATTACTCGGATGATACCCACTTTGGTACATATGTGTCAATCTGGTACCCGCTTTTGAAAAAGTGTTAATTGCATCCTAACTTTTTAAAAGGTGTTTCAATTAGATCCCTTCCAGACGGAGTTGACTAACGTCAGTATGTGGTTTTTTTTTTTATTTTTTTAATTTTTTTTAATTTGTTTTTAGTTTTTTTTAATTTTTTGAAAAAAAATAACACATGTCAGGTTCTTGTGTGTGACACGTGGCATTGTCAGTGCCACATGGCATTGTAATGCCACGTGTCAGTGTCACTATCAGGTGTCATTGTGTTGATTTCGATTTAGTCACTATATATGTCTTTTATCTCAATTTAGTTTTTACTTATGTGTATCTGATTCAATCTTGTCCCAATTTTTTTAATAAGTAAAATATTTTTGTAATCCATTTTTTATAAGATTAAAACTAATTAAGTATAAATATTTTTACACAATTAAGTACTAATATTTATATTGTTTCTCTCAATTTCAGACCAAATTTATTATTTGTATAAATGTTTTACTAATATTTTTTATTAAAAATGATTTTTTAACATATTACTTTATTAATTATTTTTTTATTAATTACTTATGTTTTGTTAATTATTATTTTTTTTTTCAAAATAGAATAATATTGTCTCTTACTAATTTTAAACCAAAATTTTTATTTGTCTGAATGTTATACTAATTTGTTTTTATTAAAAATGACTTAATAAAATGACTTTTACCACTGAATTTTAATATAAATATCAAATACTTATTTTTTGTAAAAATTTTATACTTAATTACTTTTAATTTTAGAAAAATAGATTTTAATTATTAAAAAAAATTAGGTCAAGATTGAATCAGATACACATAAATAGGTACTAAATTGAAACCAAAAGATATATACGGAGACTAAATCGAAATCAACACAATGACCTCTAATAGTGACACTGACACGTGGCATTACAATGCCACGTGGTACTAACAATGTCACGTGTCACACACAGGGACTAGGGATGGCAAAAATACCCGTGCCCGCGGATATCCGTGGATAAAATCCGCGATGGATAGTTACTACTCGCGGGTATTTATTACCCGCGGGTAGCGGGTATTTTAATACCCGTTTATAAACGGGTCGGATACGGGTATCATACTATCCGTACCCGCGGGTACCCGTTACCCGCAAAAAATTAAAATTAAAATTAAATTTATATTTTATTAAGTTAAATTTAATTAAAATTAGAAGTAACAGTATATTTTATTATGTCAAATTTAATTATAATTATAATTATAATTATAATTTAATTTAATTTATATTTTATTTTTATAATCTTATATTAAAAAATTTATAAAATACATATTTTTTAAAATATTTGCGGGTATCGGGTATCCACGGATACCCGCGGGTTTTAAAAATATCCGCGGATATTTTTTAAACGGATACCCGGCGGGTAAACGGGCAGGTAACGGGCGGATTTTTTTGTAGCGGGTCGGGTACGGGTATCATACTATCCGTACCCGACCCGACCCGTTGCCATCCCTAACAGGGACCAGACAAATGGCATTTTTATTTTTTTTTCAAAAAATTAAAAAAATTAAAAAAAGTTAAAAAAAATTAAAAAAAAAATCACAAACTGACACGTGATACGTTGACTTCTGAAAGAGACCTAATTGAAACATTTTTTCAAAAATTTGGATATAATTGACACTTTTTTAAAAGCGGATATCAGATTGACACACTTGTACCAAAGTGGGTACCATCCGATTAATTAAACAAAAAAATAACAAACAAATTTTCGTTATATCAACTAGCGAACACGCAGGTGCTCTGTATGTTCGCATTTTTTAATTTTCAAGAAATTTAAGTTAAGATCAATAATAAATATATAATTGATTTTTAAAATAGTTGTTAAATATAAAATTAAAAAAATAAAATATGTATAAAAAAAGTTTTTAAAATAATAGTTTAAGACAAAAGAGATTTTTAGAATAATGATTAAAAGTAAATTATTGTTAAAATAATTAATTTTAAATAATTAAAAATAAAACTAATATTATAAAATGCGTACATAAGTACACAAAAGAGGAAATCATTTTTATATATTGTTATAGATTAACTACTTACCCACCATAGATCAATCTCCAAAGGATTAAAAAAATAACTCTGCCCACCTTCCCTGCATTTTCCTTTGTCGGATACCAAAACCCCATAAGCCAAAACCAAAAAGAAATTAAATAAATCCAACAAAAGCCAGAAGCCAAAACCATAAGAGAAACAATAACAATTCAAAAAAATTTACAACAGATCTTCAACCAGTAAAGCCATCATAGATAAATTTCTAAAGAAAACACATTTTTCTTCAATATAAACCACAACCCCATAAACCCAGAAGCCGAAACCAAAAGAGCTATATAAAAAATGGCCCAAACCCACAGGTAAAACCCAACCAAGAGATAAACCAACGAAACCACCCACCACCCACAAACAACACAAAAAACAAAACTTTTTGCCGTCACTCACTCCATTTCACCTTCCCCGACCCAAAACCATCACATTACACAAAATCACAAAAAAGAGAAGAACACTAACGAGCATTCGGTTCTCGGCAGGGAGCTTCT
>Ga0209589_1003167_pt1 | contig 28872 bp, 15 predicted proteins | sample CowpeawhiteBW_FD_187525 | JGI IMG/M metagenome (GOLD analysis project Ga0209589, IMG submission 187525) | Root nodule microbial communities of legume samples collected from California USA - Cow pea white BW (SPAdes) (version 2) | ecosystem: Host-associated > Plants > Roots > Nodule | place: USA...
ATATATATATATATATATATATATATATATATATATATATATATATATATATATATATATATATATATATATATAGATATACATAGATAGATAGAAATCATCATCATAAAAGTTTCACTACTGCACTCTATTCTAGAAGGAAACAAAAAATTACTACAACATTCTACAACAAATCATATAGAAGGAAACATAGTTTTAATTTTAACACCTTAATTTGTATTCTAATCATGTTTTGATAATTAAATATTTTAATTCTTTTATGGTTCTTAATTTTTGTCACTTAATTTTTTAAAATTTATGATACTTAATTTTGTTTTTTGAAAGTAAAAATAGTTAAATTGTGGCTAGTAATTATTTATTAGTTTCTAATCATAATTCATTTTTTAAAATAAGACAATATCTTAGGTGCTTGTGTAGTTGGGAATCCAAACATGTCAAAATTATGTAAGAACTTTTTAATGTGTGTATCCAAAGCTTATTGAATTTTAAGCACTTATAACATAAGTTCTTGTATAATAAGAATTGATTGAAAAATATCAAGATATTTTCCTGAACAGGTCCTTAGTAACTTAGATTAGACTGATATAGTCATGTAGATTTTAATTGTTATTCATTGTTTTAACTTGAATTGTATAAGCATTGGATTCTTATCCTACATACTGTTTTGTCATATTAATGTTTTTAAGTCATCAATTCAGCCATAATAATTTTATTACAGGATGAGAAAAATAAAGCTGCTGCTTTAAAAAATGCTTATGTATTACTGGGAAGGCATCAGCTGGAATTAGCAGTTGCTTTCTTTTTGCTTGGAGGTGATCATTCTTCTGCTATAAACGTTTGTGCTAAGAATCTTGGGGATGAACAGCTTGCCTTAGTCATTTGTCGACTTGTTGATGGCCATGGGGGACCTTTGGAGCGTCACCTAATTACAAAGTACATACTTCCATCTGCAATTGATAAAGGAGACTACTGGCTTGCAAGCCTTCTGGAGGTGCCAAAAATACTAACATTAATTTATTTCTAAAGACTTTCTGCTATTTTCTGCTTTTTTAGGGCTTGCTTAATACATGTTCATTTACCATGTACAGCTAGCTCTCCTTGATCTCCACTTCAAAACAAGTGATTACTATAATTTTTTTATAAAATGCTAGATTTTTGTTGACTTGTTATAAATAAGATACAAAACCTTTTAGGGTCCAATTGTACATAAGATAAACATGTTATGGGTATGGAGAATTTAGTTCCTGATGATTTTATGAACCCGATTGTGGCAGCATGTCTAGATGACATTGCTTATAGAGGACTAGGGAGTCTACGCTAGTATCTATAAATTCTGCTAACATAAAATGCCAGAGTCAATTAAATTGATTTTGTTTAGCTTATGTGATCTACTGACAACAGTTATTTGTGGTTCTTATTTCCGTTATATGTATAATTTTCTTTCATAGCCCCAAGATGAAGCTGGGCTGAAATTGGGCTGGCTGACCTAACTAATATTTTTCCTTTCTCAGCCTAGGGTATGGCTGTGGCTGATATTGGTCCAGTCTGATTAGTTTTAGTGAGGTTGGCCTGATTTATTTTTTGTACCCCATAGAGTACTTGTATTCAATTTATCCGTTTGTTGGTTATATTCTTCTTGTAGTGACATGCATCATACATGATCATAATTCTAACCGGATGTCTTTGTTTTGCAGTGGGAAATGGGTAATTACTACAAATCCTTTTATAGAATGCTTGAGTATTCAGTACACCCTGTGCCTCCAGAGTCCACTGTCATGTTCAATTGTGGTCATTTTCTGGACCCTACCATTGGTTTTTATTGCCAAATGCTAGCAACAAAGAATAGCATGCGGAACGCTGTGGGGGAGCACAATTCTGCAATTCTTCTAAGATGGGCAACTTTGATGACAGTTGCTTCCTTAAAAAGATGTGGTAATCCTGTAAGTTAACTTTATATGATATTAGTCAATTACAAGTTAATTAAGTTTTGTACGTCTATGTGAAAAAAACAAGTTTGCTTGAACTACAGCACGTCTAATGAATTCTAGTGATGTCAAAACTCAAACCATTTACTCAATAGCATGTCTTAAGCTCTGTTTATCTTGTACAGTTTGATATGAAAACTGTGTAGTGTTTACTTACTGCACCTCTCCTAGACTTATGTCTAGGAGTGATACAAGTTTTCTGCTATTAAAGATGGAAATGTCAGCTTCTTATTGTACTGTACTTTAATTCTACCATCCTAATTGAACTGGTGTTGCTATTCATCAAGTTAAGTTTTCCTTGCAGCAGCTTTAGATTAATTGTTTATGCATTATTACTGGTCAGTAATTATTCATAATGTTGTCATGTTTCAAGCTTGAAGCATTGGAGTACTTCTCATCTTCACTGAGCATGCCTGGGACTGCAGATCAAGACAGTGAATTAGGTGACAGTCATGATGTGCTGTCCGATACTCTTATGCCTTTACCTAGAAAAGGCTCTAACTGGTTGTCTGCTAATGTTTCTATGCATCTGGAGTTCCATATTAAATTGAATTTGGCACTTTGCTACTTATCAAAATTGATAAGAGAGCATCCAAGCTGGCTTGACACCTTTTCAGAATACAATGGAGAAGCTTCTGATTCTGAAGAGTACATGAAGTACTATGAGAAATCAGTGGAAAGTTTTAAACAGAAGTTATACAGCGGGCTTGCCCTATTTGAACAGAGGTTTTTATTGGCTCCCCACTGTCTAATAGGCATGGTATACTTTTCTGCTCCAATTTTTCCCCTTCTGTATATGTGTTACTGTTCAGCAATATACCTCTGTTACAACTCTTTACTTTCCCTATTCTGCAGATTTTACTCTTACTTTGCCATCACGGATCATTGTGCATTGGGTATGATATGACAGATGAATGTACTCAAGGGGAACTGTCTCAAAAGAAGAGCGATATGCTTGATGATTTCAATTTATATCACTCTAGGATTACACCCCTCTTTAAGACTGCCGAAGAAGTCTCCTTTTTCTATTCAAGATTATTTTGTGCCTGCAGTATGGAAAGTTCTCAACGAGATCCGCTTATTGATGGCAAACCTAAGTTTTCGGATGCTTCATATTGCTGCATTGAAGGTGTTTTTATTTCATTGTGGTTTTTAAGAGCAACTTTGAGGATCCAGTTGAGTTCTATTAGCAAAGATCTTATCAAACCACTTCTTGATATCCTAGATTTTTATGAGTACTATTTGCTTTTTTCATTAGCCTGGCTTCGGAAAAACTCAGAAGTGCTTTTGTATATGGTTGAACCATTCTTTATTGCACAATCTAATGGCCGTAATCCTTATGATGTTGATATGGTGAATCTAAAGAAGCTTATTCCAAAAATTGGACAGTTGTTGGCTCAAACTTCTTCCGTACCTGGTATACAAAGCCTTCAATTGTCTGAACATGATATACAGCATTCAATTCCTGATGATGAAAGATGGAAGATTTTAGGGACCTGCTTGTGGCAGCATATGTCTAGATTCATGATATCAAATTTGAATTCGGTTCTTGCCAAACTTGATGGTAATTTGTCTGGTCTTTTCCGCAGAAAGTATGCTTATGGAGAGTCTTGTATCATCAATATGGATTCTGAAAACATTAGCTTGCCAGAGAAGATTCGGATAGTCTCATATAGCCTATGTGATCTACTGATAACATCAGTTAGTCACATCTCTTCTTATCATGTTAAACAACATGCAGAATTTCTGTGGCAGAAAGTAAAGAATGATTCGAATGTAAAGACTCTTGAATGGTTAAAACATAAATCTGCATTCAGTCAGAACCAAAACCTGGACGTTTTGAAACTGGGGAACAGGAAAGATTATTCAGTTCATCAGTTATTATGGGATCACAGTGCAGATCCCAAATTGATATTTGATTGCTTTGCACAGGAAAAACTCAATTGGCCAAATGATTTGGATCATATGCACACTAAGGGGTGGAATGACTTGTCAATGATTATGACAGACCTGCATAACACTGATGATACATGTGGTGACGAATTTAATCTTAGATCTTCTAATCATGAAGTTGGAACTCCTGTTAAAGAAACATCTCTAAATGGTCATCCTTCTGCAGGATCAAACAAGAAAGATATAACTTCCACAAATTTTATAGTTTTCCAGAGTCCAAGAGAAATGTACAAGAGAAATGGGGAACTTTTGGAGGTGATTTCCCCTTCTGTTTAATCATTTTCATATGGCCACATATATGTATATAATAAGAATGACATTGTTGCTTGTATTTGAGCAGGCATTGTGTATAAACTCTACTTGTCAACAGGAAGCTGCAGTTGCTAGCAACAAGAAGGTTTTGATCTTAATTGATGTTATTCTGAAGTTTTGGATGCTTGGATGTTAAATTTTTCATTTGCATGCCCGTATGTTTTATGTAGAAAAAAATTCTATAATTTGTTTAGCCTTTTATATGGGCTTTAGGGTTCTGTGTTGAGTTTATTTTTATGAATGGGCATTGAAAGGTGGAGCAAAGAACTGAATTCAGTACTCAAATAAAAGTACAATGAATTGATAATCCCGATTTTTTTTATTAAAATAGTTTAAATTAAAAATATTAAATATTAATTATGGACATGCAAAGTATATAATAATGTTTTTGTTTTTGTTTATCTAATTCAGGGTATAGTGTTCTTTCATCTGGAAGATGAGACACCACACAGTGGTAAATCAAATGGTCTTTTGTGGGCCACAGCTGACTGGCCTCAGAATGGATGGGCAGGTTCAGAATCTACCCCTACTCCAACATGTGTTTCTCCTGGTGTTGGACTTGGGAGCAAGAAAGGGGCACACCTTGGGCTGGGTGGAGCAACTGTCGGTGTGGGCTCTTCAGCTTGGCCCAGCAATGATTTGACAGGTGGTGGAGTATTAGGAATGCTTGGTTATGCTGATATTGGTGCCTCAAGATTAGGTTGGGAAATTCAACAAGATTTTGAAGATTTTGTTGATCCACCTGCCACTTTGGAGAACATAAGTACCAGGGCTTTGTCTAGTCATCCAATGAGGCCATTCTTCTTGGTTGGTTCTAGCAATACACACATTTACTTGTGGGAGGTAGGGAAATTCCTAGTTGCTATACATATATGGTAGATGCGGATGTAACTGTATGTGTTTGTATTTGTACAAACAAATGCAGACAGTTCCCCTCCCCCCATCTTATGGTTTCTTCTTTTTATGTGGCCAACTTGTCGAATTATTTTTCGTTAATTTTACTTGGTTTACCGTTCAAGCTTGATGCACAATGGCACATACAATCCTTGCCCCTAGAGAGGAGGGTTTCTTTTGAATCAATTATTCTTTTGAATGAAGATCTATCATCCTATGTAGACTTTTTCATTGTTTATTATTTTGAAAGAGTTTGAAGTTCCAATTCCTGTGCCATTACTGTAACTCCCCCTCCCTAAATAAAACAAATAGATATTTGTATATAATATCTGGATTGCTGCAGTTATTAATAGCATACATGGACAATAATTCAAGCTTATGGCTAATAAGAAGCTTTATAAATACAGTTCAACAGAGACAAAGCTACTGCTACATATGGAGTGCTGCCTGCTGCCAATGTCCCTCCACCTTATGCCCTTGCATCAATTTCAGCCTTAAAGTTTGACCACTTTGGACACCGGTTTGCCAGTGCTGCATTAGATGGAACTGTCTGTACATGGCAGCTGGAGGTTGGAGGAAGGAGCAATGTCCGTCCAACAGAATCATCTCTTTGCTTCAATGGTCATGCTTCGTATGTACTTTCTCTTCACCAACTTTTAGTTGCAATTGCTGAGATATTGATAGATTTTAGTACTTCAGCTGATATTAGAGATACTATTGATATTTCATTGTCGGGGGAGGCATTTTTGCCTCGTTTGTTATCCTATGTTGTGGTTGTAGTTATGTCCTAGACATGAATGACAAGGTTGGTCTCGACAGCCTGTCATTAACAGTTAAAACTGACTTAATATTAAAATTGCATCCATTATCAGGAGTGATGTATTAGCCATTTGACATGTGTTTATCACGTTGTTGAACTAGTTTGAGTTTTATATTTAGTTGGCATGTGATTTTTTTTATTTTTCCCCAATAAACATTTCATTTTCTCTTATTTAAATGCAAACTATTTTACTTGTGATTTCAGGGATGTCACGTATTTTTCCTCAAGTGGATCAATAATAGCTGTGGCTGGGTATAGCTCTAATGGTGCTAATGTGGTCATATGGGATACTTTAGCTCCACCCACAACTTCTCGTGCATCCATTTTATGCCATGAAGGTCTGTCTCTATATTAGGTTGATCAATGAATGTTTATACATGTTATGTATTATAAACAGGTTTAACTTACTCCCGAAAACTAGCGTAAGGGGGAAGAATTATTATTATATAGACATTTGAACCATGAAGTTACTGCACTGGACATGTGTCAGTGGCCTGACATCAAGACTGGATGCTCTGATACTGGAAATGGACTGTCTAACTCACTCCCAAAACTAACCCATGAAGGGTGGATTGCCCAAGTCTTATACTAAGTATTAGGGCCTTATTTTTAGTGAATGTCGGACATCTTAGCACCTTTCATGTCAAGACTGGACATCAGGAGTATGAAATTTGTAGAATTAGACATTACAGTGACCCAACATTAAAATTGGATAAATTTGTGGTAAAAATAGGTTCACCCAACTAACTTCCAAAAGCCCCAAGACATGAAAGGGGTTTTATGGTCATATTCTTAGATTGTGGGACATCTTAACGTTACGATCTAACTATTCCAGAAAGATAAGAATGAATGCTTTAATATTTTAATGACATCTCTAATACGCCCCCACACTAGGTCCCTTGAGCTTGACATGTAGATATTGTATGGCCTCTTAACTTGAGTGCAATTTCAACATTTTATTTGAAAAATGGTGGTGGCAAGGGTTGAACTCTTTACAATTTGGTTGTAGAGTATGTTATGTCACGAATCAACTTTCTAAAGCTTAAGCATCTAGCTGAAGGTACAGAAATAGTTTTATATTTTTATAGCATGCCAAGATCTGACTATCCTAAGCTTTTAAACTGTTGGGTAAAACCATATGAAAGATTTATAACAAATCCTTTGGATTTAGCATAGTCAAGAGGCCCTCCCAGCCTTGTGCTGAAATTTAACCACTATATAGAAGAACGGAGGCCCCAAGGATCAAGCTCTGTAGAGTCTAGACCACTAGGTCATCGAATTGCTGTTTTTGTACCGTGTCATGAATCTATTATGCTCAAAGATCAAGTTATTGGGAAAAATCACATAAATGGTTCTTTTATCTAGCAAAAACAGTAAGCTATATAATTGAATCATTGAATTTGCTTGTATCCATATCAAATTTATTGAAATTGGGAGGGAGTGACAAATTACTGCTAAGTAAACTTTTTTGAAAGAAAAATAGACTTTTATTCAGGTTTGAATTGGAGTTTGCCTCTTGTCCGTGAAACTGTAACTTCTAGTGCTGAAATGTTCCTTGTATATTTTTGTGAAGACTGAATTATGTTTTAAGGTTTGTCATCTTTCTCTTTTAAAAAGGGGTTTATGTCCTGTTTCATGTATGAAGATTGCCCCATGTCGTAACATTCCAACCTTACCTCTTACTATTTTGAAGGTGGTGCACAAACCGTATCTGTTTCTGATAATCATGTGGGGAGTGGTTCTGTATCCCCCCTTATTGTGACTGGTGGTAAAGGTGGTGATGTTGGACTTCATGACTTCCGCTTTATAGCTACTGGAAAGGCTAAAAGGCACAGGCGTGCTGATAACATTGCACAAAGCTCTGTCTCATCTTTGGCTCGTGACAAGGACCAGAATGTAGAAGGGATGCTTTGGTACATTCCAAAGGCTCACTCAGGTGAACAAGGTTTACTTGCACTTTTAGTTATGAATTTATTCTTTTTCTTGTGATTTCTGCTTAAACTTTATGATCACAGGGAGTGTCACAAAAGTAGTTACCATCCCCAATACCAGCTTGTTTTTAACTGGAAGCACAGATGGAGATGTCAAACTCTGGGATGCCCAGAGCACAAGGTTAATACATCACTGGCCAAAGATACACGAAAAACACACTTTTCTACAGCCAAGTTCTCGTGGATTTGGTGGTGTAGTGCGGGTAATTTTTTCATAATTTTATATTAAAAATTTCTCTTAATGCGTTTAAAACCAAATTCCGCTATTTTAAACATAACAAAAACTCTCACCATTGCTAGTACCTGCTGGCTGTGAAAATCATACATAGCTGCTTAATACTGCTAGCTTAAATTGTCACAGGCTGCTGTAACAGATATACAAGTTGTTTCCGATGGTTTTCTTACGTGCGGTGGGGATGGAACTGTAAAGCTGGTCCGGCTTCACAATCACCTGGGTGGCCATTGAATTAAACTATAATACTTCCGAGATCCTTTATGTTGATGACAAACACTACCATGCTGCATATGCTTCATGACAGTGCTCATTATTGCTGATATGCTATCATTTTCTGAATAGGCTTCTTCAACAACTTACATTTTCTGAATAGCCACCATCCATTTTGAAAAGGATTCTTCATTGGTAGTGTTTGTATGTTCAGATGTCCAAAAATCTGCAACTTGGCCTAGCCATACATCCCGTAAGATAAACTTCTCATGCCAGAGAATCTCATTGCTTCTTTGAACAGATTGCATGGCTTCATATTGATTCGAGTCATTCATTGTGCATTGAACAATATTTTAGTTGGTAGTACCTTCTTGGGCAGCAACATTTTTGGGAGAAAACTGGTATTTGTTCTTGGTGTGTTTGAATTTGTTGAGGCATGTGAGTATAGTATAGTATATACACATACGAGGAAGCAGGTCCTGTTTAGGTTATTTTTGTTAGACCTGGCAGCTTGTATATTTCAAGAAATTTTGTCAATGATATCAAGAAAATTGTATTTACCTCCTTTTAAGGTCATTACAAATGACATATCTCTATTATTATATTTTTTATAAAATGGAATTCACATTTAAACGTTTGTTTCTCTTGTATTTTTACTAAATAACACTAATTTCTTTTATGTTTTTAATAAACTAACATTCATTTCTTTTATTTTATTTAAAATAACTTATTAACTAAAGCTTAGATAAAGATTTGTAAAAATTAAAATTAAGGTTTAAAATATAATGTTAATGTTCACTTTTCGCCTATTAAACTTAAAATATAACGTCAAAGCATACCATTTACATACCATTTACTAACAACAGTTATACGTTGTCAACGAAATTTGAATCAATGAGTTATGAGTTTGATTCTTACTAATTGAACAAATTATTATTAATGCTGAAATTTTAATTTTAGTTTACCATAATGTGAGAGATAAATTCAGCTAGATAAAACTTCCCGCAGAATATATATTCATCGTGTGTTTAGTTTTAATATATTTGGATAAGATTATCATGATATAAAATAGTCTTTCAATTTTCTAAACTAACGTAACATATTTTCATAAACTTAAACTCTACTTAATTGACATCCATTAGGCTACAATAAACACTTTATGATTTTCTTAAAATACTTAACTTAACTATTAACTAAACATGGGGACGCACTATACTGCATATTTTAAGTGTTTAGCATTTATCCCGTTCGGTAAGTTTCCAATACATTTTTCTTAAATTGGTTTATATTAATATTTATTTAACTTAAGGTTTATGTTAGTTTTAAGTTTTTTTTTTTTATAAATTTTAGTATTTTTAACTGAATCTTTGTTGTTTATTTTTTTTTTCAATTGGGTGACGCGTTATTTTGTTTTATAATCTTGCTTCCTTGTCTTTTACATATAAAAGTCTGTGATTAATAAAATAATATTATAGTTAATATAAAATGACAAATAACTTTGTCACTTTATTATCCTTTTATATTAATAGTAGTAACCACTCAATTGGAAAGTATACAAATTTGGAGTACTCAATAAATAAATAAAAAATCAACTCATAAAAAAATAATTAAAAATACAGAAATTTATAAAAATTTGAAATTTAATTAACCCTATACTCAAATATAAACAAAGTATAAATACATAGCTTGAATCCATATAGCAAACTTAAATACATTAATTAAAATTATAATCAACTTTTATTAAATAAATTATTTAAACATTTAAAATATTACTGTACTTACGTTTATCGGAAATAAAATATGGACACAAAATTGACTGATTACTGAAACTTTCTTAAATTATATATATATATATATATATATATATATATATATATATATATAGTGTTTCATAAAATTAATAATTAAAAAAATTAAAATATCTCATAATTTGAATATTTACACTAAATAAATTACAAAATTAGGTGTTATATCCACGTTTGTGAAGTTGACAAAACATCATAGCACAATAGACATCCCAAGTGTTCCATTTATATTTTCTGTTGTCTCAACAACACACACCTCATCACCACTGTGCTTACCCATTGTTTTACTCTAAATTACAATGGGTTTGGGAGAATCATAAAAAGTAGAAGAAAATATTACTAGCCATTATTCAAGGTTGGTTGGTGAATTTGAATCTATAGTCACTTTAATTAATGTGAACATGTTAAAATAAGAAAAAGAAAAATACATGGCTAGTGAAATGAGAATACTAAAGTCAAGTTTATATAATAATGATTCAAATATATTATAAACTTTTCTCTATTTTTTAAGTAATCCTAGTAAAAGCTCATATATTACTTTTTGTATGCGTTATTTAAATTTCCATAATATTTCTTGAACTTTTATGACTAGTTCACCTAAATTTTTATTTAGAAAAAAAAAAGAATTTTGTATTGGAGAATTATTTCCTATTTAGTGTAATAATTATCCTATAAAAAGTGGCATGTGCATCCAATGATGATATTGAAAATTTGGTGCATCAGCCGTCCAAATTATGTTCACATGCCACGTGTCAGTATGAAACTGTTCGGATAATATGACTGTAGAATCTTTTCCCAGTGGATCCCACCAATTAGCAAAGACCACGAAACGGCGCCGTAAAATCGGTCCAAACCACTGCGCTTGTGGAAACCGACAACGTAAAATGAAACAGAAAACAACATAAGCTGACACGAAACCCATCGTCACCTCTAATAAAAACTATCATCTCCTTCTTCAATGTTTCTCATTTTCATGATCTCATTCTTTTTTTTTCTTCCTTTTCAATCTCTAACTTACTTTCACCTTCAGCTACCCAATCTTCAATTCCAATCCCCAAATCAAATTGTTCAGCACATTACTACCCATCTGGAGATTTTGCAATTTCTTAATGTTACGAGCTCTTTGGCCCCCTTCGAAAATCGTGTGTAATCTGGTGAGTGTGCGAAGAAATTCCAAAACTTTGTAACGAACTTTGACGAAATTCAGAACCTTTTTTCTTTTTTAATTTCGTTTGAATTGGGTGTATACTTATTGCAGTATAAGTACTATGTGTTTCCGTTTCTTTTTCATACCTGATGTAGGGTTTTGTAGTTCCAATCTTCTTCATCTCAATGTTTATTTTGAATGAATAGTGTATGCCTCGTCATCTGAACAGAAACTAATCAAACTATCATGTATGGTAAGGGTGCTTATACCAAAGATGATTTCTGATTAATTGATGTTAGAAAAAAAAGAGATTGTAATGCATGTTTACTAAACTCTACACAGATAATGCATAATTTTTATTTTTTATTTTTTTGGTTTTGCTTACTTAGTTGCTGACATTTTTGTTTAGCACAGAAATTATGAAGAATAAGTGAAGTGATGGCCACAGCAGAAGTGAGGGCTGTGTGGCAGAGAGCTGTTAATCGTTGCTTTGTTCAAGAAGACGCAAAAAGAGCCCCAAAGTTGGCTTGTTGTCAATCTTCGCGTGCAACATCAAAATTGTTTGATTTTGGTGTAGCCAGTGCTGCTGATGAATCTGATCATGGTGATGTTAATGTCACCCTTTTTAACCACAAATATTCTTTTTCCAATGTGAGTCCAGACTCAAGATGGTGGTTGCAATTGCAACCTAACTATGGTATTCAAAAAGGGTTAACCTGTGAACAGTTAAATGCATTAGAGGACGGAGTTGAAATTTTGAAAGCTAGAAATGGAAATCAAAAAAGTAAAGATGCTTGTCGCTTTGGTGATGAGAATCATGGCTATATTTATTCTATGGCAGGCGTGGCAGAGGAATGTATTGAAAAATCTCCAGAAAATTCTGAACAAGTAGATATGATGGCTAAACATGAGAGAATGGATATTGATTCTGTAAGCTGTTCGGTGTCCAAGGAAGCTAATGATTTCTCCATGGATTCTGAGTATTCGTGGATTGGAGTTGAGAAGGCACAGCCATGGTGGCAAACTAGAGATATAGATGAGTTAGCTTGCTTTGTTTCGCATAAATCACTCAACCATATGGAGAATTGTGACCTTCCACCTCCTCGGAAGTATCTCAGTGGACAACCAGGCAATGATATCAGTGATATCAAAATAAGAACATCATTTGACAGGGAAGCCTTCTCCAATTTCAATGCTCAAGCTAAGGGAAGTGTAGAATCAGGATTAGTGCAGAGGAAGTTGGGGCCTTCAACCATCAAAAGGAATTTACATTCTGATTGTGACAAATACTCAAGGTATCCTCTCTTCACAGTTATTGGTTCACTTGGTTGCACCAGGACCTTGTTGGTATAATTTACTCCCAAAATATTTTTAATGGAACAGGTTAAAAATTGAGAAATGGTGTGGTGTGGGAAATTAGTTCATCTCACCTTTTTTTTCCCAGGTCTCATGATTCTGTTATAGGACTTTCATTCATATATCTTTAATTTTGCTCTGATTCCATATTAGAAAGTGAACTTACGCTTAAATCTTGACTACAATAGACTCTTAGTGACTCTAATACCATATTAAGCTCTGATAAAGTTAGTGGAAGTGGAACTTATAACTAATTTAACCTCACTAAACTAACTTGGTAAGGAAAGGTTTACCTCTAGTTTGTATATTATAATTTGATCTTATTTCTGACTGATGTGGGTTTGATTTTATCTTTAGTCGATGTGATGTGAGCTTGAGTGTAAATACACAGTGTCCTTGATGTGAAGGAATGTATTGAAGATTCTACATTGACAAGAGATAGGACTAATTTACTATGAGATAGGACTAATTTACTATATATAAAGAGGGACAAAGTTCATCTTACTAAGCTAGTTTTCTAAAGTTAAATTAAATTTAAAGTCTCATTCCTAATATGATATCAGACCCTAATATTTTGAGCAAACTACAGACACTCTTTAGTTTCTTAAAAGTAATCACGTGTCTTGACTACTTACCCTTTTACGGTTTACAGTAACTCTTAGGAGAGTATATGGTGTAATGTATTTCTTGGATAACATGAGATCTTAGAATAATGCGTGATGTTGGAGTAAAAGTCATCAGAGGAAATTTAACGAAACCTCAAAGAGTATCACTATAATTTTGTTTGACTTATTTTTTTTTTTCCTGTTGTTGAGTGGATGGAACTAGTTTAGAATATGCAGATTGAGTTTCATTTGGAGGCATGTGATTTGGTTTTAAAACCTATCTTGCAATTCTTTTACAGTTACCCCACAATCTATGGGGGCCTCACAGAGCAAATTTTTGAGGAAGACCCCAGCAAAGTTCAACTCATGGAAGCATTGTGTCATTCTCAAACACGTGCGAGGAAAGCAGAGGAGATAGCAAAACAAGCTTGTGCTGAAAAAAGGCACATTCTTGCCCTGTTCTTTATGCAGGCATCACAACTTTTTGCCTATAAGCAATGGTTTCAAGTGTTGCAGATAGAGTCTCTTAAAAACCAGCTTGAGAACAAGGATGAGCCAAGTACTCTCTTCCCAGGTAGGAAACTTGGCAAGAGAAAGCAAAAAATTGGCAATGCCAAACAAGAAATGCTTGAAAAGGCAAAAGGTGACATTACAACATATGCTGTTGCATTTGCTTTAGGATTGAGTCTTGTTGGGGCTGGCTTGCTTTTAGGATGGACCGTAGGTTGCATGTTACCTTGTTCATAGTTTTGTAGGATTTAGAGTCAAGTGTTGTTTTGCATGAAGATTGGTAAACAGAGTAAATTGACGAGTCCAAACTCTACTGGTTTTTTTGTGGTGTTTCTTTACTGTGTTTTTATAATACACTGATTATCACTAATTTCAACATTTTTTTGTGCTGTCATCTGCTGGGTATTAAAAATACACTGTACTGATATTTTAAATATCTTTTTAATATATTTTAAAACGTTGAAATTAGTGGTAATCAATGTATTATAAAAACACAGTAGAGAAACAACACAGAAACAACAGAGAATCCAAATTCGTAAGTTGACTAAATTATTGAAAGAAGTGCAAACAGTTATATTAATTGTATTTAGTTTTGTATATTTGGTAGTCCTTAATATACATTCTGCAATGTATTTATGAAATGTGTACCAAAATATCCTCAAAGGAATTGCATAGTTTTAACTTACTTTCTTACTGTAATTTAAGTTATTCATATTAGTATAACTCATCTTTAGTACTAATAACTATTGTTCTAATTATAATAAAAAACATAATTCCAATTTTTTATAAAACACGTTAATTAAAAATTACATTGAAAATAAAAAAAAAATTATGGAGTAAATAAATTTAACTCTTCTAAGAAAATAGTATTAACTCTCTATACCAGAAAACTCTGTTTTTTTCTGATACAACTTTTTGTAACTGTTATTGATATATAATATTATTATGGCCCCTTTTAAAAACAATACTTTAATTTCTATGTTTTACTTACAAATATATTTATAAAACTATATCATTTTAATAAAAACACATGTGAAGCTAGTGTGTTTAAGCCAGTAATTAATACATCAAATTATAAAACACGTATGAGTATAAGTATAATTGAGTATGATTTATTTTATTTTATTTCCCATGTACTCAAGCTGCTGTCTGTGAAGATCATCAGTTGGTGAGAATTGATGTGATGTCACTTTGAATGAGACTAAATCCTTCTTCTGATGTAACCCCTGATATTTGGTGAAAAGAACAGAAAAATAAGATGAAAGAAAAAAAATCTCTTTATGTTGAATATTTTCCATATTATTATTATTATTGCAACACTACAAAACAATCACAGAAAGCGTTTGTTTTGTTTGGCTTCTGCATTACCACCCTATGAATGGCTAAAGGTATAACAGCTATTAACACTATTGTTTTAAACTACACCATGGAGATTATATATCCATAGTTCATTGTAAAACAATAATATGAAAAAAGAGAGCCAAAAAGGTATCTGTTAATCAATGAGCATAGTTATTCGAATAACAGACATAGATGACCGAAAAAGGCACAAAGCATAAATTTGAATTCCTCTTTATAGCAAAGGAATGAAATCCTTTGCACTATTCTCAACTTTATGGAACAAGATTGAAAGGGGAATTACCATTCTTGTTGTAAAGACATTGGAAGTGGAAGTATCTAAAGCTGCATGTGCCAGGCTTGTATCTGCAGTGTTCATAAACCAATAAAAAACACATCCACCAGTTAGAAGCTAGCACAATATCACATGCCATGTTCAACCTTCAATATGATTCTCAAATCAAAACAATACCTTCTCACGTGTGGAAAAAATATGGTGACCACACTTTTTGTTGTCAAAGAAATGACTCAAAAGATTGTCCCATTACCAAACAAAACCACTTAAGTTGTGCTTGTCTCATACACTATCCACTTGCTCCCACCACTGTGTCCCCTTCGTTCACTTCCAAACCTGCTATTCAAGCCCCCCTGACACTGAATTCTAGCACATTTTCCCCACACAAAACCAACATGTGTTTTTTGGACTCTTCTCTTTTCCATTGAAAATATTGTCATTCAGTTCCAGTAGCAGTTGAAACTGCTCAGTTTTTACCATTCAGCTGTTATTATGTATGTCTCTGCTTCAATTCCACTGAACAACTTGCTCAGTATTTTTCTGTTTCTGTCCTAACTCCACAAACCACTCTTCTAGTGCTCAGATTTACCTGTTTCAGTCAAAGCACATTCCCATTTTCCATTGCTTGCGTCCTGTCTTTGCTCCACTAAGTGAAACTGTTCAAAGTAGTTAATCATTTGGATGGATAATTTAGCTAAGCCCAAATATCTGAATAGTATTAACACAACTCTTATGACAAGACATATAGATAGTGTAGGACTAGAAATTAATGATGGTCTGATAGCGGTCTGATAATAGGTGAAACATTAAACTTAACAAATAACAAATTTCATTATGATAGACTCCAACTTATGACACTCATACCATATTAAAAAATAAACTTTAATCCTAACTCAATCTTATAAATCCAGCTTGTGAGATGAGATAACATTGGCTTATATACTATAAATTTAATTTATCTTTGATCAATATAAGATTTTCAACATTGGTTGCACCCAAACATAGGATAAGACTCCTTTTAGAATATCTGATATCATATGGTTAGTTTTCACACTTTTATTTTGATTAAGATTAATCAGTATCAATGTATCATGTATTTTGAAGATATAATATGATTCATAAATCATATCAATTTCGTGCGTGGTTGTTTTTCCTCCGCAAGAATTCAATAATTAGGATGTGTGTACCAAAAGCCAAGTACGAAAAATACACCTATATAGAAGTTAAAACTGAGGATTGAGGACCCCCACTGAGCAATAATATGCAACAGAACAGTGTTGTATTACTCTTTCTTACCAAGGAAGAAAAATACACCACCAGATAACAGATATTAGGTCCAGTATATGGATTTTTGACCTAGTGCTGAGATCTTAGGCTTATCTGTTTATCATTATTTGAGAGGTCTGGTTTAAAGGGCAAGGAGACAAGTTAAATGGTCCTGTATGATTATATTTTTGGATGGAAAACGTGTCGTTGATGAGTACGGATTTGGGGTTAGAAAAGTGATTCTCAGAAATAGCATAAAGTCACCACAGCACAAACACATGCAGTATCTTTTGTATACACCCATTTACCCATTCTACCTCTCTCTTTTTCTTCCTTTTTTTCAACTATGTTATATATATATATATATATATAACGAATATCTTTATCATGAATATCAAGAACTGATATAGAACTAGGATTTATTCTACAATTAAACACGTTGAGATCGTTCTCACAGATGCAAAGCCACATTGCAGAACCAGTCCCACAACTGCATAACTATAAGATTTCAAAAAAGGAGAATAAACAATTCACACAGATAGATAAGCATGAGTACTGCACAATAGTTTCACTTCCAACCGTTCTAATGTCATTGTATTAATTGTTAGAAGGGAGAGTTTTACTATAAGTAGATTACAAACTTTGATTAGTAAAGAAAAGAAAGCAAAGTTGAGCTTAATAATGATGAAACTGTTTGTCATTTATTTGCCACATGCAAATAAACACTGGAATGCATTTGTCGTTGAAATTCGATGAAAAGAAACAATTACTTTAAAAGTTGAAAGTTGACAAGTTAGACCTGAAGTTTATGGTGGAAGAGACACCTCTTCTTAATGATTAATACTGTGCACGGAATCATAAAATCATGGTTCAGAAAAAAAATTAAGCTTAAAATGGAGAGATTATTATTTACCTAAACCTTTGATATTTCAAAACTCAAAACTAGATGTGCACTAACATGTTACAAGTTGGAGTATGAGTTTTAAGGTCAAAGATAAAGCAAAAAATATTCGTGACTTGTTGATTTTATGGAATCCATCCTACCTTAAAAAAACAATTTATATGGTTGTTTTCTTGATATATTACATTTTTTTACTATCAATAAAGACACAGATGCTTTTATTTTTATTACTTAACTTTTGTATGATTCTTAAACACTTTTTCTTTATTTATAATCAGATATTCTTTGGACATAATTTATGTTTACGAATTGAAAATGCGGCTATTAAAATTTGTACGGAAAATAGTAAACAAGAAATAGTTATAATAGTAATAATAAAAGAATATCTTTCAATTATTTATCTTTCCTATTTAAAAAAATAAAAGAATAGTAATAAATCTATGAAATGAATTTTTATTTTTAATTGGTAAAGGAAAGAATTGTATGATATTAGAGTAGTGTTGAAAAGTTGGCATTTGCAAAGCAGAAAAAGAGTGGAGCATTGATGGTTAGTGGATGTGATTGATTATTGGTATAAGAAGTGTGAGTAAGTTTCCTACAATTTACATATCAATTCAATGCTCCACATATTTGGTTACTTATATCACAATTATTATTGCCCACATTTTCCCCTCTTCTTTCAACTTTTTCCTTTTCTCTTGTTAACCTTATTTTTTTCTCATATGTTGTTAATAATTACTTTTTGGACCAGGATACTTTAATTCTTCAGGTTTTTACACCAATTTGCCATTTCTTTCTCTTCGTTATCCTTCGGGGTTTTTTTTTCTTTACAAATATAAAAAATTATTTTTATTATGATTATTTTAACTCTATATTAGATTGTTAAATAGTAATTATTTGTGTCAAACAATTTTTTTTCATTATCCTTTTATCAATTCACATCTTTTAATGGTATAAATATATTAGAGTTAAATATGTTTTAAGATTTATACTCCGATATTTAGAATTCGTAATGTCTCAAATGTTACATATTTTTTTTCTAAACTTTAGAAACGAATGGATATAACATTTTTAAACTTAACATCTTTGATTTTTTTCTTTTGGATTTGTTAAATGGTATTTTAAGTTGACATTTGAGTTATAATATGTCAAAATGATGTATACAACTCAGACGTTATTCTCGAACTTAAAATAGAAAGATTACATTTATTTATTTTTAAAGTTTGGAACTTGAAATATATCAAAGTTTAAATTTGAAAAAGTACGACAAATTCTAATTTTGTGTCAAAATTTAAAGACTAAAATTATATTTGTCTTTTTACTATGTCTTAGAGTAAGAGGATATGAAAACTAACTAAAAGAATAAGAAAAATAAAATTACATCTTTATCAAATAATCGCTTCATTCATGTTATAATTAGGAGGATCACACAGACAAAAAGAGTAAACAAATTTGAGAAAAAGAGTGTGAGATAAGTGAAACATAATTCAAAAAATAGTTTATTTGATATTAAGTTATTTTTAATCTTCATTTTTATTATCATTCTAAATATTAAAAAAATACAATACTAGAACTTTTATATTTTATGAAAATTTTCCTGCAAATTTTTACAAAAACTTATAAAAAAAGTATCCTTCGTAGTTTTTCTTACGAATTTGAATTAATAGGTAATTCCTTCTATATAATTTAAAATTCTCAAGAAAATATTTTGTAAATTTTTTTATGAAAAATATCTACAGCAAATTTTCTTGCCATAAAAATCCTCAACAATTTATATTTGCGAAAAAAATCAATTCTAGAAACAGATTACATATTTTTATAATAATTTTCTTACATATTTTAGATTCATAATTTTTCTTGAAATAAAAAAATCCAACTAACTTTTTTTATGAAATTGAATTTGTAAGTATATTTTTTTCAAATGTTTTTTATAAAAATTTTTCAAAAAAATTTTATAATAATTTAAAAAATATATATTTACTCTTTGAGGCCTAGTATTTTTATTTTAATCTTTATGTAATTTTATTAAATTTTAAATTCCATATATGTTGATAAGTTATATATCTTGTAGTTTAATTAAATAAACTATTTCTTAGTGATATTTAAATGAATAGAACAGATTTAGTTAAATAAACTATTCTTTATATGCTTAATTGAAACCTAACAATATGTACTTAATGTGAGATAAATAATTAAAACATGTAGGTTTTGTCAACTAGAATGGAAACTTTTATCTCGTTAAGGGACACGAAAAATATATTTAATTCTTTGAATTCTTTAATTAAGAATGAAAGTTTGATTCCTTGAGTAAAGAGTATAGTCACAAGTTACCATTTCATCCGGAAAAGGGATTTACTTAATAGAAGTTTCTTAGTTACAAGAATCAATAAAAGAGATGTAGATTTAAACTTTCAAAAATTATAGTTTTGAAAGAATTAAATTGTGACACATTAATGTTTGTTGAAAAACACTGTGAACCGATATTGACGTTTATAATTAAAGGTTTAATTACTCAGATTACTCACTTTTGTTCAGATGTGTAAGTTTGGTACTAGCTTGTAAAAATGTGTCAATCTAGTCTTAACTATTGAAAGAATGTTTTAATCAAGTCTCTTTCAGACAAAAAATACTAAAGTCGTTAACTTAATTCATGACTTTTACCACTCAATTTTAATATAAATATCAATACTTAATTTTGTTAATTTTGTAAGTCATTTTAAATATCAATACCGTTAATGGTATTAATAGTTTTTCGCTGAAAATGATCTAATTGAGACATCTTGTCAAAAGTTAAGACTCAATTGACACTTTTTTTTAAAAAACGGATACCAAACTGATACATGTAAATAAAAGTGGGTACCATCCGACTCATTGAACATAGGAAAAATATATAAGATGAAATGTTATTTTGCCCCGTCAAAGTTCTGGTTTCCAATAAAAAAATCTTGCCCCATTAATCTTGTGAATGGGGATTGCCGAAAGTCAGAGAAACAATAACCACGTTCACGATATTATATACTAAAAACCGAAACATCTTGGTTGAGTGTTTCATGAATCCAGTTTCCTTAAATCGAATTTTTTTAAAAATAAAAATAAAAAAATATGAAAGGTTCTAGTAATAGGTCAATTTGTTGTCACATTTTCCCTGAAAAATCCAAATAGAAAATGACGAAAACCCCATCGTTGTTAATTTTCCATCAAAGTGTTACTTGCGCCATTTGTTTGTTACGTGAATATCACAGGCCTCACATAAAACGGAAACACCCTTCAGACCAAATGCTTGATTCTTAGACAACGTTATGCCACCAAATTAGCATAATTCCCATTAAGTCACTTAATTATTCATTATTTTCATTTCTAACATATACATTCTTCTCCACAGCTCAAACGTAACATCATTGCATTGCTGCACGAAATGCCCATAACAAATTAGTTAATGACGTGCTAAATTTTACTTTAATCAAGCTAATTATTTTGTATTTCATTACCCATTCCATCCACACAACAATATACACACACATATATATATACCTAGTATTTGACTAATGTTTTCTTGCTCTCTGGGTTTTATTAAAAATCAAATATTTAATTTTTTTTTCTTGAATATGATTAAAATGACATTAAAATGCTGATTAATATAGCTTGGTAGTTAGCAGAGTCAAAGTAGGGCATGCAAAGGAAGAAGAAGAAGAAGAAGAAGAAGAATGGTTGGCACAACACTCTAGAATTTCCATAAGCAAGGTTTTAATTTTAACGTTAAAGCATCTTTGACTTCTCAAACCAAAATTGCCAAACACGGTTTAACGAAAGCAAATTGTGTAGAGTATGAGCGTAATGAAACACATCCACGAAAAGAAAAACAAGCAATAGAGTGATTCAACTTAGAAAAACTCTTTCTTGCAATGTAGGAGTGAGATTATGTTGAAAAGATTATTATTAATTAGTAAAAAATTAGATGCATATAATTCATGAACACACGGTCTTTATCTGAAAGAGACCCTTCATCATAATCATCGCCATCGTAAAGGTGTTACTTCAACGAATTGAGACAAATTAAGCATTTGGTTAGAAGAAAAATGTTTTTGTGTATAATGTAATGATTCAGCATCTCCGTCATTGTGCACAAAGCTAAACGCACTTTTTTCACGAGAATAAAATAAAGTGAAAGATAGATAGATAGATATATAGATAGGTATAGAGAGAATCATGAAGTGCCCTCCAACTTCAAAGATAACACAACACAACCACATGGGAAAAATAAAAAATAAAAATCTAAGACTACTACTATTCACAGTACCTAGTATTTGAGAACACCGAATATAAACAACTATGCTCGAATCCCTATCTCTAATTTTGATCCTCCATTCTTCTGTTAAAAGGATAAAGACAACAAAATAGGTTGTTCTAATTAATTATCATTACCATTTACGAGTAAATTGCAAGATTAAAGAGCTTCAGAGATAGGTTAATTAACAACACTTGCTACTTATAGATTAAAACAAACCTTGCACGAACTAACTTTATAACTGAAACTTATATATACACTAAGGATAAGGATATGTTTGGATAACTTTTTTCAAAAATATTTACCGGAAAACATGAACTTTATTCGTGCTAAGGACAGCTTATGAAATATTTAATTTTTGCTTAAACTAATGCTGTCACGAAGATAAGTGATTTTTTTTCCTCGTGCGTTTAAGTCAATTTATATACTTAATTTTTTGAAAGAAAAAAGATAGGAGTTGGAGAAACTAATTTATCTTATCTTCCACGAAAATTAAGTAATATTAATTATGATAAGTAATTTGGTGGCGAAAAGAATTAGCGAAAATGTTATTATTAACAGAACTAAGAGTTATAATTATTGTGAGGAGAAGAACAGAAGGAGTTAATTACTTAATTGTATATAAGAAATAATAATATACCAATTACCAAATGGCAGAAGCAGAAGGTTTTATTGATTATTACAAACTACAAGCACGCCGTGGTGAAGGGTTGCTGCGGCGAGAGGTCATCCTCCGTCCACGGCGAGGAGTCGGCGGAGGAGGTCCACCACTTGCTGTGGAGGAGCTCCGGCAGCTCAATCTCTCGCCAGAAGTCATCGGCTGCGTGGTCGCAGCCGGAGGTAATGCTGCTCTTCCCCGGAGAGTCGGGGGCGGCGGCGGCGGCGGCCTGGACTATCATCATGTGGGCGGCCTTGGCGGCGGCGGCCTGGATGTCGCGGGCGGTGCAGGCGGAAGGGAGCGGCGGGAGGCGGTGGACCTCGTCGGGGAAATTGAGCTGCGCCTTGCGGCCCTTGAGGCAGTAGGCGGCGACGTCGTAGGCCTTCGCCGCCATCTCCGGCGCCGGGAAGGAGCCGAGCCATATGCGCGACTTCTTGCGCGGCTCCCGGATTTCGGACACCCATTTTCCCCAGCGGCGCTTGCGGACGCCGCGGAAGAGCGGGTGGCGCGTGCCGCCTCGCTGCGTGGCGGGCTTATCGGCGGAGTTAGTGGCGGCGCTGCTGTGGTGGTGCGGCGGTTGGTCCATTCGGAATTCTTTTAATGTACATCAGAAGCTTGTCTCCGCTATTATCTTCTGCATTTATAAACAAACGGCTTTTTAGTTCGTTACAATGGCGAGCGCCGTTTGATTTACCGAAATGCCCCTACAGAAAAAGATAGAGAAGAAAGGAACTAAAGTTACTCGTTCGTTTTTTCTACGTAAAGGACCAGCATGCAATTAAATAAAGAAAGCGTTGGTCCTTCCTTCGCACATTCTCACCATCGCAACACGCGCACCACTCCCACTACTCATGCGCATTTCCTTCTACTATTTCTACACCTATATTTTCTTCTCTCTTAATTACTTCTTTAATTAATGCCATACACTCAAAAAATTATTTAACATTTACTTAGTTTATCCACTTTGCACTTCTTGTTTAATAAAAAAAAATAACAAGAATTTAAAATTAAAATTACCTATAAACGTTTTTCGCTGAAGAGGTTGTATAAATATTTTCACCTCGTCCAATAATTGATTTTGTTTAATCACGCTTTCAACTAGTTCAATAAATTATGTCAATATCTTAAGGTTTTACTTTATTTAAAAATCTCAACCAATTTATCAACTACTTTTAGAAATCTCAATCAATTTCAACTATATTGTGTATTGTAGTGTCATTTGATATTAAAATGCAACGTATGTTATATGATATAAGATGTATAGAAAGGGAAAGTGTAGGAGTGGTCAGAATTTGACGAATAAATTGAATTTAAACTTTTTTACATATATGATAAAAGAAATCATTAGACTTTAACGTTATACTATGTATGTTAATTTGTCCAAAATATGTTACTTATTATCCAATTATTTGTCAAAAAGTACAGTGTAACGTGCAATTATGGTATTGCAAAATTGGTTTATAGAGGTGGAGATCTTGTCTTAAAATAAAGTAAAAAAATTTCCATAATCATGGCCAAAATCTATCCACTTTGGGTTGCTACTTTTCTTTTTTCCTTCTTTTTTAGTGAACATTGACTATGAAACCAACATTAAAAAAATACAACATCACACTCACGGGTCACAAATTCGGAGAAGAGACCTGAAAAGTTTCAAATTAACACCCAATTACTCATTTAGCTTGAGCCCCAAGCTACATGCCACTTTCCAAATTCAAGCAACCTTCGATTATTTACTTCAATTTAAACACAAAAAATTAAAGCAAGTTAATAAAATATTCAAGGATGGTAGGAGAATCATGAAATTGGATTTGGAATTAGTGGTCACTTTTATTTTGTAGTCAAATCTTCAAATGAAAATTAAATTATAAGAACAATTTAGATTTTTTATTGAATTTTTTTGTGTTACTATGATAGTTTATCTTCAAAATATATAAACGAATATTGATTTTGATGTATTAAAATATATGAAAAATTATATTTTGACTTCTCCTTTACTTTCTAACGTGACTTAGTATGGATTATTGGTTTTTTTTAAAAAAAAAGATAGTAGTACATTAATAAACCACTCTCAAAAAATAAAATATGGGACTCATAGTGTGATTGTCCAAAATATATTAAAAAAATTGTAAAGTAGCAACACATCAGTGTATTTTGAATGATGAATAAAAAATCTGAATCGTATACGAATAAGGGTGAAAATTAGGAAAACAAAAACCTAAAGAGAAAACAACGATCTCCTCCAATGATTCAGACATTTTAACAAGCAGGTTGCAAGTTGTATTGACAAAGAAACGTGCTTTTTCAAAACAAGAGGAAACAAATTGGACCTATCATTTGACAGTGAACCGGACCGTGAGACCCACACAAGCAAACCGCGCGTGGTGAACCCCACAAAATTTATCACCACTGTCTCCAAGCCTCAAGTTCTCAAGGGTAACCACATCATGAATGGACACAAACACAACAAAGGTGTCAATATGTGCAACAACATCTTCATCATTATTATTATTATTATTATTATTATTATTATTATTATTATCGATATTTTTTTTTTTTTTTTCTTTTTTATTAATTTTAAAAGATTGTTTTATTAACAGCATGTTTGATTCATAAGTTTCGTAAAATGAAATAATTTTAATTCGATCTAATTCTGAAAAACAAAACGGTTAAATATTTTTAATTTCACACGGGATAATCGTGCGTTGTGTTCTCTTTTGGTGCTTCAGCATTTTTCATGGGCTTTGAGTGGGTGAGGTGAACTTTTTGTTGGTGAGGGATGATGGGTTTGAAATAGACAAACAAAAAGCCCATGTGTCTTTGTTATTTCCAAATGTTATCTAGTTGGCCAATTAGCTTTTGAGCACCAAGATAGAAATTTTGAAAATGATTGCTATTTTATGGATCCCATCAATTGTCTTATCTCTTTCCATTTATATTTTTACTTCAATCATTATCATTATTTTCAAACCCATGTAATATCACTTTATTAATTAAAATGATTTCAAAGTAGTTAATTACTTTTTGTAGTTTTTGATTTAATAATTTCTTCAGAAAAGTTCTTTTCAAATGCAACCTATACCTGTACTTGAGAGATATAATTAATTATGTAACTTTTATGGGAAAATTATTTATTTTGGCTTGTCTCAATTCCACTCGTGATTTAATTACAAAAATCTTAATGAGTTAGCACATAAATTTTAAAAGATTCAACTAACATTTTCAACAACCAAATTTAAGCCACACACACTATATATACATATAGGGTTTGCCTTAAATATGATGTGGATGTGGTACTACAGGATGAGTTTTTAAACTTTTCTTACACAAATTTTAGTTTTAAAAATTAAAAACCAAAATTTTTTTCAATTTTTAAAATAATAAATAAGGGTCTCCTACTTATATGTAAATTTTAATTTTAACATCTATCAAAACTCAATTTTTTTTTTCACCGAGTGTCCCTAAGTTTAAGGTCAGATTCCTTCTTTACAGATAAGCAATGAATGAAATTGGATCCTTTAGGTTTAGACAAACAGCTTTTTAAGGACACACAAAATTTGTCATGTATGATTTTGGAAGTGTGGCCTCACCCTTTGTTCTGTCTATTTAGCTGCGTCTCAATTATTACACAGCATCAAAATAAAATAGCAGTCAACTAAATGTTAGCTTTAAATCTCTGTAATGACTAATTTGTATTGAATAATTTAATTTATTGTTTTTAGTGAAGTTTCTCCATTATTTTCTTGGGTTAAATATATTTTTGTCCCTCAACTTCTGGTGAATTTTGGAATTAGTTCATTTCGAAAATTTTGATCAATTTAGTCATTCATCTTTCAAAATACGTGGATTTAGTCATTTTAATCAAATTTTATTAAATTTATTTGATGTTTGGTACGCATTTCAGGATTATATTTGAGTTGTTTATACTGTTTGACACATTTTTGCTTTAATTTTAAGTCAAATATTATTATGAAACGCGTTTAAAATGTCAAATAAACTTAACAAAATTTGATTAAAAGGACTAAATCTGTATATTTCGAAATATGAAGGACTAAATTGATCCAAAATTTTGAAATTGACTAATTTCAAAATTTACTGAAAGTTAAAGAACCAAAAACATATTTAACTCATTCCTTTTATCTAGAATTTGAACTTGAAACACTAAAAAATATTACTTTATTTGGTTGATAAAATTAGTGGGTAATCATGTAAATTAAGTAAAATTATCGATGACTAATCAATGGTAAAAAAATTGGTAGTAAAATATTTGTCAATAATTTTTATTAAGGGATAATAACCAAAAATTTGTCAATAATTATTAACAATAAAATTTTGTTAGGAAATATTCAATAGTAATCATCAATGATTTTTCCTTTTTATTGATAAAATCATTAGCAAATATTACGATTTAAATATTATGATTTCATTTTTCTCTTCATTTTTCTAATTTTTTTTCTTTCTTTCTCTTTATTTTATGTTTCCTCCTTCCTTTTTGTTTTTTGTTTTCCTCTTCCTCCACCGGTGTTGTTAGGACCATTGTTATGTTTCTTGTTTTCGTTGTGTCTATCATTGCAATTGTCATTGTGATTGTCACCTATAGCTTCTTCTCCTCTTCTTTGTTGCTGTCAAAGTTTATGCCTCCTCTTTCTCTTTCTCATCATCTTTCTCTTTTGTCCTCATTTTTCTCCTTTCTTCCTTCATTTTTTCATTCATAAATGTTCTATCAAATTTTACAAAAAAATTGGTGTTCATTTTGTTAAAAGATTTAACGACAAAATTATTGACATATTTTAAAAATATCATTGTCAACAAATTTACTAATAAATTTTCAAATTTTCAATTACTAACGTGTTTTCAAAAATTCAATTATTGACCCATGTACTAAGAGCTTTAAAAAAATAAAACATATGAATGACTTAATCAACAAATTTTACCATGATCTATTTCCGTCAATAATTAAAATCTTAAAATAAGATATTTTAATTTAATATCTTATATGATAATTAACTTGACAATAAATATATATATATATATATATATATATATATATATATATATATATATATACTCTCGTATAAAAAATAATAATATCTCAAAAGTTATTATATTTAATTTCTAACTAGAAATATGAAATTAATATTTATTTTACTATCTTGATATGCATTAACATGACATATATTCTCTTATTAAGTATAAGTAACCTAACAAATTAATGTTTTAAACTTATTTAATAATTTGATATGTTAACCTTCTCCTCTACATGGTGTTATATGTAAAAGTAATAGTATAAGAATTTATTTAAACTTCTCACACTGATATATCGTAGTTAGTTTATGTAATTTTAGATTATTAGTGAAGGAAGCTAAAAAATCTCCTTTCCTTATCGGAGTGATGTAAACAATACTTCAATCATAATTGACCATGATATTATTTCAAGCTTTAATATTTTTCCCTCACTAAATGCATATTTCAATTGATATTATTTGATTACATTAGCACATTTGCTCAATCAAACAAAGTTACTGCTTCAACATCTAAATTAGATACATTTAATTAATGTGACCTGTTTTTCACTTCAACTTGTAAATGTATTTAATTAAGGGTGTTGCTAATTAGTGTCTTAAAATACTGATTAAGGATAATTAATACACATCGAAATCTATACAAGTTCATAGTTAATTATAACATTAAATGAAATATGACCAAATCACAATTAATGCAGTTTTATTTTATTTAAAAGACAAAAATACTCATAAGTATTATACAGTTGTTATAATATTTTATTTAATGTTTACCGATAAAATTTAAAAATAATTAAATAATAAAATAATTATATTTTAATGTTATTAATGTAACGTCCCATTTAATTTATAAACGCAATCAAAGGAAACGTCACACATAAGATAGCATAATAACGCAGTCCTGGGGTTCTTAACATCACCCCTATAAAACTAGGCACACCACGATGCCGATAAAGGTAGGATAGTTGTTTAACTAAAAGTTTACAATCCAACCACCACGAATACATGGGCCATAGCCCTAAAGAAAACATAAAGAAAGAAGCGTGAGATCCAGCCCAGATGGCTAAGTAGCGGAGTCGCCATTCCCTTGTTGACCACGAGAACCTCGCCCATCTGCTCCCATCAACCAAGTTGATGATCATCGCAAGGAAGAACAGCCATATACAACACAACCATGCAACAAAACGGGTAAGCTAGAGCCAACACATACTCATCATACAGTCAAATATATTTTCATCATCTCACATCCATATAACAACCAAACATGTTATGACTCTTCATTCAATAC
>Ga0209589_1003171_pt1 | contig 28855 bp, 20 predicted proteins | sample CowpeawhiteBW_FD_187525 | JGI IMG/M metagenome (GOLD analysis project Ga0209589, IMG submission 187525) | Root nodule microbial communities of legume samples collected from California USA - Cow pea white BW (SPAdes) (version 2) | ecosystem: Host-associated > Plants > Roots > Nodule | place: USA...
TGGAGGTATTGATGTGTCTCTAAGACTGGTTATGGACCAACATGAAAGGTAATGAAATTAACACTTTTACTTAGATATTTTAATTAAGTGATTGTTAGAAATTTTTACTGAACTTCTTATGTTTTAAGGCTTTTCTAGATTAAAATTGGACAACATGAAACTTTATACAATGTTGCAAGAGGTGGACATTGATGAAGTTAGTAATTTCTTTAATATTTTATTCAAAAATAAACTACAATATAAATTGGTAGTGATTTTTTATTTGTTTGTTTTTCAAGAATCAATCGGAGAAAGGAGACTTGTTGATCTAAGCACTAATTATGGTTAAATATTTATTTTTTAAAATATTTTTGTAAATACCCGTGGATACCTGTGGATACCCGCGGATATGAAAAAAATAGACGGGTACCCGCATAAGGGATACCCGACGGATATGGGTACGGATACGGGGCAAATATTTTTCCAACGGGTAGGGTACGGGGGAACTACTACCCGCTCCTACCCGCCCCGTTGACATCCCTAGTACAAGCCAATAAAGATGAAAATATTTATGTTTTCAAAGATTAAGCAGGATCAAGGATTAATAAATACAAAGCTTCAATGGTCATTTTTTACGATCTATATAATGAGATCAAGTCAAAGATGAAGAACATTCAAGTGAATTACAAATTTTTTTTAATCTTTTGAAATCATAGTGTTCTTTATGGGTGAGTGATAGTTTTTGTAATTCTCCACTCTATGATGTTTTAACCCGTGAGATTTAACTATGTTTTGTCTGAAAATATTTCTATTTGTTGCTAGTTCTTAATTTTAGGAAGAGATTAAAAAGTTTTGACTTTTATTAAAACAACAACTAAAATGAATACAAATTTAAAACAATGAATGAATGATGAAAATCCAGAGGACTGGACATGACTTTAGCAAAAGAAAAAAAAAACTAATCACTACAAAAAGTTGTGTAAATTGTGACAGTTATTTTTGTATATTATGACAGTTTAAACCGTCACAATTTATGCATATGGTGGTTTCAAAATTCACCATAAATCACTAGTGTAAGAAAGGCTTTTGGGAGCGATTATTTTTGTCCTTCTACCGCAGTTCTAGAACCGTGGTATATTCTAGCGAGGCAAAAAAGGGTCAGCTTTTGGTTCTGGTTCCTAACCGAAGTAAGGAACTCTACATTCTACTTCGGTTCAGCTAACAACCGAAGCCATATGTCCTCTTCTTCCCCTCAAACCCTAGGCAGACTTATCCAATGCGGGCCGTCAAACCTTGACACACAACGCTTCATCTGCGTCCACCATCAACCAACCAGAGCATGAGCTTTGTTACCTGCAATAAAAAGCGTTACCAGCAACACCGCCGTTAACCATGAAAAAAAGGCACTTGCATCCCAAAAAAAAAAAATGAAACACGAAAAAGAGGAGGAATCGCATCTTTCAACTAACTACCAAATGAAATAGAGGTGGTCGGAATAGTGGTAGGTGGCGTGTTGGAACAGACGTAAAGGTGGCGCACGCCGGAACATGAACAACATAGTGGTTCAACACCGTTTTTAGAGAAAAATGAACGAGGAAGATGAAGCACGGTGGCGTTTGCGATTTTTGAAGCCTAAATTAAACTTATGGCCCCGATTCAATTTTTAACCAAGACAAAAACCCCTTTTTGGCACCAGTTCCCTCTTAACCGAGGCCAAAAACAATTTTGCCAGTGGCAATTTTAAAATAATCAACAAGTTTTTTGCTTCGATTTAAAATAAACGAAGCATATAAGGACATTTGGTGTCGATTATTTATTAACCGAGGCAAAAAAAGTCTATTTTACTTCGGGTATGCAGTGAACTAAGGCAAAAAAGTTGGTGAAATTTTCAAAATGGTCACTGTCTCGTTATATGCTTTGGTTTCACAGAAATCAAAGCATATAACGCGAAGCGCAATCGTGAATCTACACTAGTGGATTTTATCGCCACAAAGTATAATATGATAGTTTTCGAACACAAACCTTGGTACTAGACTATACCTCCTAACACAATCCTCTACTAATTTGATAACCGACATTGAATTAATTCATTGACTTGAAAAATTGCATGAGTTGAGTGGTAATGTTAAGGTGACTTAGACAAAAGTTCATTACTAGAATGTAAGAGTTTGTGTCTTATGGAGCAAAGTAGTTATATTTTAGATGAAGGGATAAGATTACCTTGTATCAATTGCTAATGTCAGAAAATCCATAAACCACCACATGTGAGGGCTTGTTTGTTACAATTTGGATTTATCCCAAACTACAATGCTTGAGTTAATCATGGAGAAGATAGATCAAATGTTCAAAACTTCAGTTATGCATCCAATAGCTACGAAAACATGTGTTGTGGAAAACAATTGAACCGAGGTCATATCCCTTATTTAGGGTTCCAAATTCGCGAACCCAACACTGTTCATCTTCGTCTCAAACTCAAAGCTGATGTTCCTTTTACGCGAACTCCACCACACTTCGTCGCACCATTGCGCCACCGTCCACCACAGCCACCACTGTGCTCCGACGAAGGTTGTCATTGCTCCATGCCACTTTCCTATGGCGTTGTGGCTATACATCAACGGTGGAAGAAGGTGGGTTCGTTCCAGCGAGTTCATGTTCGTGGTGGAGAAGAATGAGGTCCTACGCAATTCAGGGGTTGTTGCCGCAATTCGAAGGTGCTGCGGGGGGTTTCATGTTGGTGGCAGATGACTTGCGTTCTTCTATTCATGGTGCAGAGGTGGTTCAGGCGCGATCTAGATCGCTCCTGCGTTGAAGATGGAGGCAGCGTAGTGATCTCTCATGATTCGGGTTTTGAACAGTGGTGAGGTTCGCTGCGGTGGAATTCACGGTGAGGCAATGGTGGTGAGGTTTGTTGTGGTGAATCTCTAAAAATTTAGAGACTATATGGCCTCGGTTTCTAGGATAACTAAAGCATAAACGTGGATTTATGGCTTCGGGTCACACCCGAGGCCAAAAGCCTTCACCTTTTGGCCTCGCCCCAATATGCTTCAGTTCAGGAACCGGTGTAGAACATAAAAAACAACCGCTGCCAAAAGCCCTTCCTACACTGGTGGTCCTAGGTATTTACCTCATAAGGATGACATTGAGAAGACATTGAACTATACTGGTTAGAAGAATGTTCTACTTGCCAATCATCTCAAGATTATAATGATAATATGCATTTATGGAAAATACTTCACAATTGAGATGACAATATGAGACTATAAGACATAATGGATTGTTGCAATATCCATATGATGTAGAAGCATGGAAACACTTTGACAATGTGTATCGCTTTGCTACTAGCCCACAACATGTAAGTCTTAATTTATGTTTAGATGGTTTCCCTCCTTATGTTCATCCCTTTATTCTTGTTGGCATGTTTTTGTTGCTCCTTATAATCTACCACTTGATATGTGTATGACTAAATTTTTCTTATTTCCAACTTGTGTCATACCTGGTCCAACAAACCTAACAAAAAAAATTAATGTGTACTTATAATTGTTCATTGATGATCTCAAAGGACTCTGGAATGAATGTGTCATGACATATGATATTTCCTCAAAAGAAAACTTTGTAATGTGAGCTTGCTTGATGTGGACAATAAATGATTTTCCTACTTATGTCACGTTTTAGATGAACGACAAAAGGGAAGTTAGCCTGTCCCCATTGTATGGACGACATGAAAGCTTTCACATTAAGACATGGGGGTAAAACTACTTGGTTAGATTGTTCTAGAACACTTTTGCCAAAAGATCATCCTTTTATGAAAATTCCGCAAAGATTTATAAAGAACAAAGTTGAGTTGGATGATCCACCTTATTTGTTAAATGAGGATCATCTATGACAATTCGATTATGGGGCCATACCATAATTATGAGGCGACCCTTAAAGATGTTCAACTTAAATAGTGGTCATACATTAAGGTAACATAATCCTATATTTTACATCAATTATATAATTATTGCATAATTACGACATGTTATTTCTCTATTTTTGCAGTCTCGTGTTACTTGGACACTTCGACATGAGTGGCAGATTCAAAAGGTTTATCTACCAAAAGTAAGAAAGTGCCTTTATAATATGCTCACGAAAACTATGAGTAAGGCGACCAATTCTATTAGGATAGGTGAATAGGGTTAGAATGAGTTGCTCAACTATTGGGACAATGAAAAGTTCAAAGAAAAATCCTTTTGGAACATTGTATTCAAATCATGACTTGTAACTTTTTATACTTTGATGCACTATCCACAACGAACTAGCTTTTATATACATGTTTATGTTGTAATTTGATACCTTAACTATGACTTAGACAAGCATGAACATAATTTAATTCTTAGTTGATTGCAATTGAATGATATGGATTGTACTCATCATTTGATTTAAGCAGGTAAAATTCAGGTATTAGAAACAATCAAGTTGGTATGTTATGTTATTTGTTATTAGTGTCAGCTAACCAACACTTTCTCTAAATATTTTAAAATATTTTTTACACTTTGGATAGGCTAGTCCACTCTCTCTCCAAATGTTTTAAAATATTATTTTTTTCTTATCGCCTTTTTTTTTTCTCTTAGCGTCGACTAGTCCATTATAGCTCTAAATATTTTGCTCATAGCGTCAGCTGGCCAACATTATCTCTACAATTTCTTTTTTCTTATACATTCTTGTCAACATAGTTGACGCTATATGCAACCCAAACTAGCATAGTTGGTTGACAATAATAAGATTAGCTTCTAAGTTGTTTTCATGAGTTTTCTTTTAATGAAAAAACTTCATATAGTGGTAAATGTTGTGTTTTTTTTTACTTGTTATATATATACATATATATATATATATATTTATATTTACATTTACATTGTAAGTAAAATACAATCAAACTTTAAAATAATTTGAGAAACTCATATATTTATTAATTAGTAACTAACTTTAAAAATAAAACAAGTGGGTTAGTTCAATTTAGTTCAAACATTTTAATCTGAAATTTGAACCAAACTATAAGATTAAAGTAAATAAATTAAAAAAAAAACTATAATTAAAAAAATGACTTTGATTCATGTACGATTTATTTACATCATGTTGATATGATCATATCACTAGAATTATACTTATTATAGACATATATGTAGGAAAAAATAAAATTATCTTATTAAAGCAAGTAATTGTATAATAAGAAGTCCCTATTTGACTTGTTTAACTAAACATAGTCTAGTGCATGAGTGTATATAGCTGATAGAACATAACACAATAAATATGTAGCTTACATTACTATTTTGTAAACTATGACTATAAATGACACTCACAACAAAGTTTGGTTGCTCGTATAATAGTACTATAATATATATATTTTTTATCCCCCTGAAGATTCATTCTATTATAACAAAAATAATAAATTCTTAAATATTAACAGGTTAAAAATTATAATAATTATAATCCATTCCTAAATATTGATATATAACATTTTTCTTTTTATATTGGAACTAAATCAAAACACAGAGATGATTGCACTATTGTTGTACGCACATGTATGATTTATTTTCTTGTTTTCCTCTCATTCCTATTTTTCACATTTTATTTAAATATATATATATATATATACATATATATATATATATATATATATATATATATATATATATATATATATATATATATATATATATATATATATATATATAACCCCAGATAGATGAATACAGAGAAATCACCTAAAAACAAGTAATATAAAAGAATGATAATAAATGTATCATAATACTTTAACATTAAAATTTTTACATACCTCAGATTTATTATTTTACTTTTTATTTTCCCTTTAGTTCAATTTTGTTGAAGTTTGATATGGGTTATGAAGTAGGTGGATGATTGGGTGTAAATTGGTTATTGAAGAGAAGAAAGTTTGTTATTATCTATGAAACACTAACATCAAATCCAAGGTTTGGATGAAAGTGCATGGGCAGTACGTGGATTCCTGAGTGAAACTGAAAGGAAGAGAGATAACAAAACCCAAAGAATAACTGTGATGTCTGGTCCCCACACCGACCAAAATAACCAATGCGAATCAGACGGATGTTTGTAACAAATTTATTGGATTCTTTTGGAGATTATAACAGTATCAGAACATTAGGCGGCACACTAATTTATAAATACCATGTGAAATGCATTAGGTCTTTTCGCTGGCATGTCAAATAATTTATACATGTTAGATTCTGTGTTCTAGACGAAATATTTTGAGGACATTATTTTAAGGTGTATCAGGATTATAGATTTTGTTGACTAGGAAACAGGTTGAGACTTCCGACATGCATGTATGATTTTATGTTAAATGGAGCTCATGATTAATTTCAAGGGTTTAAGTCTCAGATTGCTGCAACTTTACTCTGAAATCCAGCTGGGAATACTTTCTTTATTCTGTGTGAACTGTGAACCTTGCAGATTCGGTCGCTTCACCCACCTTTCTTTTGTTTTCCAAGAATTATTTGCTCTTCTCTATCTCATTATCTTTTGCAGGACTTTTCTAGAAATCAAAACTCATGTGCTAAAGTACATCTAAAAATTAAAAAACAACATATTATGATGGGACAACACCAAAAGGAATCGAGCAATCCAAAATTTAGAGGAAGACTGTAATTTCTATTACCTGAGGAAGAAGGAAGCTAATCCTCTTTCATGATTGTCTTTCGTATTTGTCTTTGTATTAAAACATGAGAATTTAAGAGACTGGAAGATAGTTTGCACCCTCTCGTCTTTCGTTATATTCATAAAAATTAGGATTCATTTTCTATTTTAGGATAATATTTAAATTATTTATATAATTTTACAAGTTTCAATATTATTTGAAAATTTGAGACTTAAAATAAATTAACAATTAGATTAAAAGAGTATGTATTCATTAAATTTTAAAATTCAGAGAGAAATGAATTTTAATTTCATATATTAAAATAGATCAAAGTTTAAAACTAAAAACATATATATTTAAACCTAAATATTATACATTATAAAATTAATTTTAATTATATATATATATATATATATATTATTTTAATCCTTCAAAAATCACTACGGATTACAAGTCTGTCCTTAATCTCCACTGCAAGTATGGAAAGTTATACTTTTACACAGATAAATACATTTTGTTCATATCGTTCACAATCCCACCATGGCAAAATCTCTTTGTTTCTACATAAAGTGAGTTGAGAATCATATTCAAACCACAAAATCTTCAACCTATTATTTTTCTCCGCTTTCAATGTGGGATTAACACTACCTTTGACCCAAAACTTTAAAACCTTAAGATAATAAGTTTATGGATCTTTATTTTTATATGGTGCTCAACTTTCTCATCATTTTTACTCAATATAATATGACTTAAATTCACACTTAAATTACCACCAGAAGGAATTTACTATCTCTAACAATACAATCCTTCAAGCAATAACGAGCCATTCATGATCAACACTATTAGGATTAAATTTAATATAATAGTTAGAAGGAAATATTAATAATCTTAGGAGTAGAAGAGATAATAAGATTGAAAAGAGTATATAAATGCAAAATTCATGAACGAAACCTTACCAAAATATATTATAAATCTTTCTGTTAAAGGAATTTCAGCCTTAATGTGAAAGATGAGTGACCAAGAGAAAGGATAGAAATCATAAAAAGAGTTTTTTATTTCCCAAATACAGAAGTAAAGAAAAGATAATTAACGATCTATGGTAGCCAGGAAAATATGACAATTACGAAAATATTTTGAAACCATTTCCTAAATTAAACCACCAAAGAGCAATAGAACAAAAAAGTGATGATGAAATTTTCCTCAGACTTATTATTGTTAAACCAATATTTTTTAAAATATCATCTCTAGAAGCCTATTGTGTAGTAATATTCTCCAAGCAAAAATAGAATTGAGAGTGAGTCAAAGGAGGGGGAACATGCAACAAAGGTTATTTGCATGAAAATACACCATTATTAATAATATTCCAAAAACCTAGAAGCGTATTCTAATATACTAATGTGATTAAAGGAAACATATTCTTCTAATAAAGGTAACCTTTGTAAGATGGAAGAAGGAATATTAAGGGAATTGTCTTGCACAAAATTATTCATCAAATTTGTAATTTTATCAGATAGATATAGTAAAGCCAGAGTTTCAAGTATAGATGAATACAGACACAAATGGTAAAATAATTTATACATAATTAAGTTGCAATAAAAAAAATCTTTCTAAAAATAAAACAAACAAAAAAAGTAGTAAGTTTATACGTTCAAAAATGCTTTAATTGATTACTCACATTGAACATGGAAGATATATTTTAAAACGTTAAAATTAGTGGTAATCAGTGTATTACAAAGGTACAATAGAGAAACAACACAAAAAATCTTAGCACAGAATCCAAATTCATTTTATACGGCGTGTAATAATTTGATTAGTTTTATTGTGTCACGTTTTTATTGCATACATTCAAAATTGTTTTAATCTTTAGCTTTGCAGCAACAAAAGTTTAACCTTCGTGTTTCGTCTTTAATACAAGTAAGCAAATTAATTTGGAAATCAATTTGATCTCACCAATCAAGGATTGCAACAATGAGTTTATGCAATTGACGAAGATCAATATCAATGGATTTTCTTGAAGTCTAAAATGCTCTGGCCAACATGCTTGTATAAGTAAACCTGAGTTTCCAGAAAAGGACACGAGAATCATTCACAAACTTCTAAGTTTACATATACCTTTATAGTTTTTTAACACTACAAGAAAGTGTCTCATTAACAACCAAATTTTAGTGACCAAAAGTTATTAGTCACTATAGTGACTAATTTAGATATCAATTTAGTAAGTAAAAAATTATTGGTTACTAATATACTTACTATTATGAATAAAAAAATATAATTGGTTTCTAAGATTTAGCTACTAAATTTTTAGCTATCAAAGAAAACTTATCACTAAACATTAACTAAGAAGGTTTTTGCTAGCAAAGGAATTGGTTTCTAAATTAGTCTCTAATTAATTAGTGACCAATATAGCAACCAATTATAATTTTTTATTCATAATAGTGATGATTTTAGTAACCAATAATTTTATATTTTGTAAATTGGTATTTAAATTGGTCATCATAGCTAACAACTTTTGGTTACTAAAATTTGTCATTAATGAGATATTTTGTTGTAATGTAAGAGAGCTATAAACATTGCATTCTTCACTTTTTTCCATTTTCCTGTGAGCTTTAAATTATTCTCCATTGCATAGTTTCTCTAGTACTTTGTTTTAAGGTCACAATCTCAAGGAAAGATTGAGACAAAATAACTAGGAGTAATTTTTGTACTCTTTGTAACCAATGGTGGTTTATGTATTTGTTCGTAGTCATTTGCTGATTAGTGTAACCTCTTAAAAAGTTTTCTTAAAGTAGAAGTAGAAGTAGGCCATATGTTTGGATGAATTAATATAAATATGTTGTGTTGCTTTTCTTTTCTCGTTCATTAGATGGTTTAATCTATCATTTTGCTAGAGAAAGATAAGGACTTTATTCAATCTATGTTATAGAATCAACTGTTTCGATGAAGATATTGCTCATCAAGACAAAATTATGTACCCTAAAATTCTGTGAAATACTCCAACCACTTGTACACCTGAAGGCTATACAAAACTATAATTGAAATCACTACCATTACACGAAAAACATCAAATAGTGACTAAAAATTCAGTCACTAAACGACTAAAATCGGTCATTGATGGCAACAATAACCAATTTAGTGACTAAAAAAATTGGTCACTAATATGTTTGCCACTGATCCATAGTTTGTAACTAAATTTGTGATCGAAATCAATAACCAAATCAGTGACCCAAATCAGTGAACGAAATTAGTAACTGAATCTGTGACCAAAATTAGTGTCCAAATATGTGACCAAATTTGTTACTGAAATCAATGACCGAATTTGTGACCGTAATGATTGACCAAAATTAGTGACTGAAATTAGTGACTGAAATCAATGACCGAATTTATGATCAAAATTAGTGAATGATTTAGTGATTGGTTTTAAAACTAATGTCATATATAGAACCACATTCTCTTAATGACTACAACCCCCAATATGAATATATATATATATATATATATATATATATATATATATATATATATATATATATATACAAAATATATATATATATATATATATATAAACCCAATAGATTTTGATGCATGTCTAAAAGGAAATACGTGAAGCTCAAAAAAGTAATATATATTTAAGTTGTTGCGAAGAAGAAAATGACAATGGGATACTTCTTGATTCTTAAGGGTTATTATCTTAGGTTTAAAATAGGGAAAGGTGTATAATGATGAGAGGAAAATGCCAAACAATGTATATGATGTTCCATATTTTTGTCCTCGTCGGACCCAAAAAATCAAAAAAAATTATTTTTGTTTCTTTTGTACATCATTTTATTTTTACTTTTTTGGGAAAAATAAATATTTTGAAAAACCACATAACTTTTGCACATTTAATTAAAGGCTTCGTCTTAGGACGAATGTTGTGGAGTGTTAATACCTTCCCCATGCGTAACCGACTCCCGGACCCAAAATCTGGTTTTTCGCAGACCTTATTTTTTCGTAGTTTTCTAGAATAAACTATGGTGGTGACTCCAAACTCTCTTTTTACAAATTTAATTTTTGGTTCGTCGTCCCGTCGCGATCTCGGTATCGAAAAATGGCGACTCCACTGGATGTGCAAAATTGATGTGGTTTTTCTTCATATTTTTTCTTTCTCATTTTTTTTCTTTTTGGGTATTTGTATTTTTTATCTCTTTTTATATTTAGAATAATTGTATGTGTATGTTCTTCTTTATTTTGGTATTTGGAATAATTTCCAAGTGTGGGTTTGGGTATACATTATATTCTCCCTTCACACACACACACACATTTTATTCATTACATGAGTGGGGCCCTATACCCAGGTCTGAGTTGCTTAGAATTATAGGGGATTGTGTAGCAGTTTCACAGTGGATGTACTTCCCAAGTGGTCATTGTGAGAACCCCAGCTAGAGTTTGTTTGCTTCATTGGTACTCCCACTTCTTGTTGTTTACCAACTGTCGTAGGAAATGCCATGAAGTGGACCATAACTCTAGTGACCTTGATCTTTAGGTATTAAGGAATTATCCTTGTGAGCACATATATTTTCCCTTATAACTTTAAACGTCAAACCCAGGTTAAATAAAGCACTAAAGGGAGACTATTTGTGTCCTTTACCCTCACATTTCCTTGTATATAATAATAAATTCATCACAATCACACCATTATTAGCCATAAACATACATTTCATTAGAATATCATGTGAATAAGTGTCCTGCGAGGCACAAACATACATTGCATTCCATTTTGTGGTCATTCATGATACCTTATCCAAAGATTCAAAAACATAGCATGCATCAACATAAATTTTGGAAAATAAACGAAAAAAAATTGCACTAAAATAAGTTCAAATTGTTTCCCACTTTCTTTATCACCAAATTCTTGGAATCTTTCTTATGAAAAATGAGAAAATGATAAAATATTCTTTGGTTAAATCAGTGGATTGAATAAAAAAATAAAATTTGTTTGTTATCATGTCTTTTGAATCATCATATAGTCTTGCATATATGAAATTGCTCAAATCCATCTTCCTTTCCATCTCTCTTCCACCATAAACCTTGTTTTCATTTCCATGGAGGATTATCATAAAGGGGACACATACCTTCAAAAAGATTACCATAAATTCTCTGAACACAACAAAAAAATGAAGAATAATCTGCTAGGTTGAAAACTCTTATGAAAAGTCTAGGCAAAAATAAGACAAAAAAGAAGTGAAAAAAAAAACAAAACAAGGGACATCTTATCATATGAACTAAATTCTTTTCCTCTAAATTAAAGTTTTTGTTGAGAAAAACAACCATGATTTGAAATTATGTGTGACCATGTTTCTTTATCCAAAGAAAAAAACAAAAGTAATTATCCTTTGCTACCCAATTTGAGCCTTCCAAAAAAAAATTATTTCAAATTACCTTAAACAAGGGTCACCCTCACACTAAGGGTTGACATAATGTTTGGATTTGTTCCATCCAAATGGTAGTTCACCAATACAAAGATATATAAAAAGAAAAGAAAAAAAAAAGAAATGGTTATATCAAGAAAAGAAAAGAAAAAGAGAAGGAAAAGGTGAACAAAAAGAAGTCAAACAAATTCTGAATGAAACATTATTCAAAGATCCTTGTTTGAAACAACACTCACATAATTTGTTTGGGGCTTTACTATCATTTACTTTGATACCCCTTGCCTTGGCCACAATACAAGCCTAATAAAGTCCACACAAATCAAAGATTGGTTGTTATCTTTTGAAGGTTTTAATTTAGAGGAAAATTTTGATTTGCTAACAAGTTTGTTCTAAAAAAAGATAAAAAAAAGGATTAAAAAAGTGTGTTCAGAGATTTGCTTTTAAACATTGGGGCATTTTATGTTTGGTTGACATGTTTTCAAAGCTCCAAAATCAGCACAGGTAATCAAGGAATCTGGTTAAATTTGGGTTTTCCCCTTTCAAGTCATTGAATTCGTATGTTACATCGAGACCCTCTACAAAGCAATGGTCATGGTTTTTCTCATCATCGACGCCCTCTGCGAAACAATGGTCATCGATCTCTTTACATTAAGACCCTCTGCGAGGCAATGGCCATCGATCTCTTTACATCAAGACCCTCTACGAGGCAATGGTAATTGATTTCTTATGTCACATTGAGGCTCTCTATGAGGCAATGGTCATCGATCTTAAATCAAGGCCCTTTGCGAGGCAATAATCATTGATTTCTTATGTCACATCGTGGTCCTTTGCGAGACAATGGTCATCCATCTCTTTAAATCAAGGTCCTCTGCGAGGCAATGGTCATTGATTTCTTATGTCACATCGAGGTCCTCAACGAGGCAATGGTCATTGATCTCTTTACATCAAGACCCTCTACGAGACAATGGTCATTGATTTCTTTGTCACATTGAGGCCCTCTACAAAGCAATGATCATTGATTTTTTTTCCTTTCCAGATAGACCCTTTCCTCAAGATTGGTCTAATCTATTTTTTTAAAAAGTCAGAAAAGAAAATAATAAAACAAAGTGATTTGTCAGATCGTGACCCTCTACATGGTAATAGTCACTATCTTTTGGATATAGACCCTCTCCACGGAATTGGTCTAATTTGTTTTTTTTTTAAAAAAACAAAAAGAATTAGTGTCAAATCAAGACCCTCTACTTGGTATGGTCAAGTTTGTCTTCAAATTTGTCTTCTTTTAAAACTCGAACAAAATTAATGTTTTTATCTTTACTTATCTTTGATTACGATAATATGAAAAAGTCAAATTTTCATATTATCTAGTAAAATCCAAGTAAAGAGGGGCAACTGTAAACACCTAATTTCGTCCGGGTGAATAAATTTATTTTCAAAAAAAAAAGTTTTTTAGGTAATGGAAAATAAAGAAAAATGTGAAACAAAATTTTCTTCAAAGATTTTCAAACTTTAATTTTAGAAAAAAAAAAGAAAATAAGAGAGATGGAAAAAAAGAAAAAAAAAGGAATAGCCTAATTTATTATCACACTCCTCTTCATGAGCCTAACAACTCAACATATCTTCTACCTTTGTTCTGATATAGAAATTAATGATATGATTCTAATAATTAAAAGCAATATCTCTTCATATAATTAGAATCAATATTACTATTTGGGATTGATTTTTTGCTCTAATTTGTTAACGGTTAGAATCAATATTACTTATCTTTATTGATTTTTGGCTCTGATTTGCTATGATTTGATCCCCATAATGTGTTGCTATCATGACCAATTCCTTCCTTATATTGTTCATTACAATTAAGGCGGATTGCATTGATATTGCAAGGTGTGAGTATAAATACGCACTCTAAGGACCGAAAGAAAAGAAGATTCTCTACACTTCTCTAATTCATTCCCATCACCACTCCTAGATACACATCTCCTTTATTATCTCTCTTTCAAAAAAAAATATTGAAGGAGGTACGAAAAAAAGAAAAAAGAAGGCATTCTCTATACTGTATCTTTCTCTCTAATTACCATGCACACAAACGCATGTCATTTTTATCTCTCTCGAACAAAAACACAAAAATATTATAAAAGGAGGCAAGAAAAAGAAAAGATAGAAGGTACATCATTGTTAGTTTCTTTTTCTTTTGATTTTTTTAATTTTCATTATTTTTTTTAAAAATCATAAAAAATATTTTTTTTCCCATTTCTTTGGTGTCTGTTCGATTGCTCGCGTTGCATGACATTCAGTTTAGAGTTTCCTTCTTTTTTTCCTAAAAAATGTATACCAATCTAAGAATAAAAAAATAGCTTTCTTTGTTTACTCTTTAATATCTATATGGTTGCTCACGTCACAGTGAAATTCACATCCACTTTTAAATAACTTTAAAAAATATGAAAAATTATAAAAGATTAAAAAGATAAAAAAATCAAAGATAAAAAAAGAATTTATTTTCAGTGTCTGTCCGGCCGCTCTCGTCGCGTGACACCAATAATAAAATAATACTAAAAATTTAAATGAAATTTTTTTCAAAACTATTAAAAAAGATTAAATCATTTTTCAAATATTTTTCCAAATAGTTATTCATAAAGAACTATGTAACCTTGATTCTCCATTGTGAATGGAGATACGTAGGAGCGAGAATTAATCCTCGTCGGGCCCAAAAAACAAAAAAAAAAATATTTCTTTTGTACATCAATTTATTGTTACTTTTTCGAGAAAAATAAATATTTTGAAAAACCACATAACTTTTGCACATTTAATTAAAGGTACCATCTTAGGACAGACGTTGTGGGGTGCTAATACCTTCCCCACACGTAATTGACTCCCGGACCCAAAATCTGGTTTTTCGCAGACCTTGTTTTTTTTGGATTTTTCCGTAGTTTTCTAGAATAAACTATAGTGGCGACTCCAAACTCTTTTTTACTAATTTAATTTTTGGTTCGTCGTTCCGTCGCGATCTCAATATCGACAATATATATATATATATATATATATATATATATATATATATATATATATGTATGTATGTATGATCTAGTATTGTATGTGTTTGACGTAATTTCATGTAATTATATTACTTCAGATAAAAAGACCCTACATCCAATTGTGAATCTTTTTAAAGAGGGATTAACTAAACACTAAAACTAAATTGAGAGCAATTTAGGATAAAAAGCACCTCTCTTAAAGTCACAAGAAATAAAAGACACCTCCCTTGAAATCCACAAGGGATGAACACCTCCTTTGAGTCCCACAAAGGATGAAGACACATCTCTTAAATCACACAAGAGATGAAGAAACACCTTCATTGAATCCACAAGGAATGAACATCTCATTTGAATCACACAAAAGATGAATAGTTTCTCCTAGCAACAACTGCAACACTCAATCACACAAGAACCCACTTGTTTAAAGTTATTGCTCTACCCACACTAGATTTTTCAAAGTCTTTCAAGAAAGAGTTTTCAAGTACAAAGACTTCTTTAACTTCTGTATTTTGTAAAGAGAACTCTCACATTCATTTATAGAAATTACATTCAAAATTAGGTTAAGAATATGAAAGGTCAAGTCATAACTACCGTTGATAATCAATTATCATAACGGATAATCGACTATTATAATGACTTTTCTAAAAAATCATTTTTTACTGAGATAATCGATTATCACTTAAGATAATTGATTATTTCAGTGAGTTTTGCAAAAATTATAACTCTCTCAATGCTCTATTGCTTGGGTTATACCTTTTGACTTATGAACTACAAATTTAACTATTTTAAATAAGATACACATATTACAAGACTTCAACAACTAAACTAATAAAATCTTAAGTCTTCAATGTATCTCTTGAATCCAAGGATTCTTTAAGTCTTCAACATTTCTCCATGAATCATCATTAAGCTTTCACATTTCTCCATGAGTCATCATCCTCAAAACTCTTTATTGAAGCAAGATGTCCATCTTCTTCTTTTTGTCAACAATTGTTCCTCTCCTTAATGCTAAAAATTATCATTCATGGAGCATATCCATGCTTATGACAAGAAAGACCTAAAATTTTCATCATGGTATCAGTGCAACAATATGGTTACATCTGGGCTTGTTCATTTGGTCTCCATGCCCATCCGCCAAAGCATCATTTGGATGGATAACGCTTTTAATGCTTAAAATGATATGAAGAACCAGTTCTTGCAAGGCGATCTATCATACATCTTTGATCTTCAAATGGAGGTAGTCATTCTACGTTAAAGAGATCTCAATTTTGGAATACTTCTCCAAAATAAGGGTTATCTGGGACAAATTGGATAACTTCATACCAGATCCCACTTGCACCTATGTTGCTAAATGCAAATATAATTACAAGCTCAATCTATCATTGCTTAGAAAAAACTAAAGGATCAAGCGATGCAGTTTATTCGTGGACTCAATGACCACTTTAATAATATCACTTTTTTTCTACACAAACACTTATGCATCAAAAACTTAGGAGACCTTACATACTTCCTTGGTCTAGAGGAAACTCTACTAGTGTTCATCATTGCCAAAGGAAATATACTCTTGATCTTTCTGAAGATGAATCTTCCTCTTATAGCTGTCTGATTGGTCGCCTAATTTACTTAACAGACATAGTCAAGACATTGCCTATGCAGTAAATCATCTAAGCCAATTCATGTCTTCACCCACTGACCTACATCAATAAGTCACATATCATGTTTTATGCTACTTAAAAGGAATTCCAGGAACTGGTCTCTTTTTTCACTCAAACAACACCACTTAGCTTAAATCTTATAGTGATTTAGATTGGGCCACCTGTCCTAATACCCAACATTCAAAAATGGCTCTTCCATATACTTTGGCAATTCTTTCATCTCTTAGAAATCTAAAAAGTAGTAAATTGTATCACATAGCTCATCGAAAACAAAATATTAGGCTCTAACTTCAACTTCTAGTGAGATCCAATGGATTGCTTTTCTTCTTCAAGATTTTGGCATCCAATTTTTACAACTAGCTCCTTTGTACTATGATAACATCTACCATCTAAATTGCTTCAAACCTTGTCTTCCATGAGAGAACAAAACATATCAAGATTGATTGCCAAATTCTCTAGGAGAAAATCACTTTTGGTCTTCTCAAATTGCTTCCTATCTCATCCATTAATCAAGTTGCCGATATTTTCACTAAGTCACTTCCTCCTCAGACCTTCATATACTCACGTTTCAAGTTGGGAATGAAGAACATATATTCCCAACTTGAGGGGGTGGATAAACTCTAGTTTCGTTCCTTTATGCTTCAATGTGTTTGTGCTTAGCACGCTCAAACCATTAAGCACTCCAACAATTTGTTTTTATGCCTATATATATATATATATATATATATATATATATATATATATATATATATATCTTTCTCTCTTTTGTTTTATAGCAGACTTTTATGAATCAATAATATCATTTTCATTTCTTCTCTCTTCTCCTCTGGATTATCTATGTTTCTTCTCTTTCACTCTTATAGACACATTGTTTTGCACTTCTTCCTCTTTGTTTTAAAGTAGTGGAGTTTTTTAATCATCAACATTCATGGTGGTAAGTTAGAGAAAGTTATGATTCTAATTATTAGAATCAATACCAGAGATATTATGTCAATAATATTATCCCAATATCCTTAATATTATGCCCGTGTATTATTTCTCATGTGTGCAGCCATCATTATCAATTATTTCCTATATTGTTTAGTGTATTCAATGATGGCTTTATTATAGAGATTATGATTGTCTTGTATTGTGTTTATATAAACACGACATCTGCAATACAAAAGCACAACCATATTTCTCCATTTTATATTTCTTGGTATCAGAGCTCTTAAGCTTGAAGGCTCTCAATCCAATCATGTCTTCTGCAACCAACACAAATCACAAAAATGACCTACCCACAACTGTTTCTGTCAGGTTGGACAAAGATAACTATCTCCTATGAAAGTCACTAGTTCTTCCACTAGTAAGAGGTTACAAACTTGATGGCTACATACTAGGAATAAGAGAATGCCCAGAATCGTTTATCACTCAGTGACAAAACTCAGAAAACCAATCCTAACTATGAAGAGTGGATTGCATAAGATCAAGCTCTCCTAGGGTGGCTAAGAAATTCAATGGCCATTGATATTACAACACAGTTGCTGCATTGTGAAACCTCTAAGGAACTTTGGGATGAAGCCCAAAGCCTAGCAGATGCACACACAAAATCAAGGACAATCTACCTCAAGTCATAATTTCACAACACTCGCAAAGGAGAAATGAAAATGGATCAATATCTTCTCAAAATGAAGAACTTTGCTGATAAATTAAATCATCTTCCTCTCATGCTAAGGAGCCTTTAGAATTGATTCATAGTGATGTATGTGGACCTATCTTAATTTTATCTCCCTCTAATTTTAAGTACTATGTTCTTTTCATTGATGATTACAACAGGTTCACTTAGATTTTTCCTTTAAAAAAATAGAAAAAATACATGCTTTCACTCAATTCAAAAGCCTGGTTGAAAACCAATTTAACAAGAAGATAAAAGCTCTTCAATGTGACGGTGGAAGTGACTTTAAACTTGTCTAGAAAATAGCCATTGAATCAGGAATTCAATTTAGAATGTCTTACCCATATACCTCTCAGCAAAATGGTAGAGCTAAAAGGAAACACAGACATGTGATTGAACTAGGGCTCACAATTTTTGGCACAAGCTAAAATGCCTCTACACTACTAGTGAGAAGCTTTCTCTACTTCAATTTATCTCATCAACAGATTTCCTTCATTAGTTAACCCAAATGAAAGTCCATTTCCATTGTTATTTGGAAAGAAACTTGACTATGATGCTCTAAAGCCTTTTGGTTGTGCCTGTTATCCTTGCTTTAAACCATACAATAAACACAAACTTCAATTCCACACTACACAGTGTGTATTCTTGGGATATAACAAATCTCATAAGGGTTATAAATGCCTCAACTCTCATGGCAGAATTTTCATCTCAAGACATGTGGTCTTTAATGAGAATCACTTTCCTTTCCATGATGGCTTTCTTGACACAAGAAATTCATTAAAAACACTAACTAGAACAATCTCTATTGTTCTTCCTTCTTGTCCTGGAGGTACCACTACAAGTCACACAGTTGAATTAACTCATAAGGAGGTCAATCATCAAGAAGGTGACTTAGTTTCCAATGAAGAGCAACCAACTCTTAGTGACTTAGCTATCAATGATGATCAACCAATGTTCAATGATATCTCTATTCATGCAGATGAGGCAGCCTCACATGTAAATGACACACCAAAAGACACATAAGAAGGAAATAACCAACAAACTCAGTAGGACAACACGCATTGGATACAAACTTGAAGCAAGACAGGGATCTACACGCCAAAATTGCCCTATATAGGGCTATCAGAAATAGACACGGAAGACAAGGAACCAAAAAATGTTAATGAAGCTCTACTCAATCCAAAAAGGAAAACAACCATGGATGCAGAATTTAAAGCTCTAGCAACTAATCATACTTGGACTTTGGTACCATTTTAGGGGCAGAATAACATCATAGACTCCAAGTGGGTCTTTAAAATTAAATACAAGGCAGATGACTCAATTGAGTGAAGGAAAGCAAGATTGGTTGTCAAAGGTTTTCAACAAACTAAGGGGCTTGACTATGATGAAACCTTCAGTCTAGTGGTCAAGTCTAGCACGATAAGAATTGTCATATCCATTGCAGTACATTTAAATTGGGAGGTTAGGCAATTAGACATAAATAATGCATTCTTGAATGACAATCTCAAAGAAAATATGTTCATGCATCAACCTGATGGATATACAGATTCAACCAAGCTTGGCCAGATATGCAAATTAAACAAGGGAATTTACAAACTGAAGCAAGCCCCAAGGGCTTGGTATGACAAAGTTTAAAGACACTTTATTGAGATAGGGCTTTCAAAACACCAAGAGTGATTCGTCACTGTTTGTTCTTAGAGAAAATGATCATATCATACTCATTCTCATATATGTTGATGACATAATAATTATAGGGAGCAACAATAATTCTTTAGAGATTGTCATTGCTTAATTAAACATTGCTTTCTCTCTCAAAGACTTTGGCCTTCTACACTACTTCTTGGGAATTGAAGTACACAGAGATGTCGGTGGAATGTACCTTAAACAAACAAAGTACATTAGAGATATACTCAAGAAGTTTAATATGGAAAAAGCTTCATCTTGCCCTAGACCTTGGTAATAGGGAAACAATTCATTGCTAAAGGAAAACTTATTGTTAACCCTACACTATAGGTGCATTACAATATCTGATCAACAGTCGACCAGACATAACATTTTCTGTCAACAAACTCGGCCAATATATGAGTTTTCCAACCATAGATCATTGGCAAGGAATAAAAAGAATACTAAGATATCTCCATGGAACAACAAATTTTTGTCTTTATATCAAACCCTTAACCATTCTTGATATAACTGGATTCTCTTATGCAGATTCAGCCACTAGCATAGATGATAGGAAATCCAAAGCAAGGCAGTGTGTTTTCCTTGGAGAAACATTGATCTCATGGGCCTCAAGAAAAAAAAAGTGGTGTCATTGTCAAGTACTAAGTAAGAATACGGAGCTTTAACTGACCTAGTAGTAGAAGTAACTTAAATCAGATCAATTCTAGATGAGCTGAAATTTCTTATGCCTAGAAAGTTGATTTTGTTGTGTGATAACTTAAGTGCTAGGGCATTAACATCCAATCCAGTGATGCATGCTCGGTCTAAACATATTGAGATAGATGTTCACTACATTCGTGATCAAGTGCTTCAGAATCAAGTCACAATAGCCTATGTGCCCACAACAGATCAAATTGCAGATTGTTTAACCAAACCTCTCACACACAAGGTTCAACATTTTGAGAGACAAACTTGGAATGACTGAGTCATCTCAGTTTGAGAGAGGGAGTTAGAGAAAGTTAGGATTCTAATTATTAGAATCAATACTAGAGATATTATGTCAATAATATTATCCCAATATCCCTAATATTAAGCCCATGTATTATTTCTCATGTGTGCAACAATTATTATCAATTATTTCCTATATTGTTTATTGTATTCAATGATGATTTTATTATAGAGATTATAATTGTACTATATTGTGTTTATATAAACACAGTATCTGCAATACAAACACACATCAATATTTGTCCATTTTATTTTTCTTGGTACAAGCTTTTTGTAATATATAGTCATAATAATGATAAAATTACAAATAAATTCTTGAATAGTTGTTACATTTTGTATAACTTTTTTATTCATTATTTTTTATCATTAAGTTTTAATTATATATATATATATATATATATATATATATATATATATATATATATATATATGTCTAATATTTAAGTTAATTGTTATTTTATATTTTGTGAATCTTTGACAGTGATGAAAAGGATAATTTATTAAGTATACTTTCACAACGATTGATATATATTTTAAATCGAAAATTAAACAAAGTTAAGAATAAGTAAAATTTACAAAAAAGGAATATAGTATGAAAGACCTAAAAATAAAAATTATCTATAATAGAAAGTTAAAACTAAGAAGAAAAAGTACATATCAAAGTATTCATTTTATAAATACAAAATTATTATAAGCCAAAAATAAACTAAATAAATTCCAGAATCTTTCTATGCACACATGTTGACCGACAAAAGTATCCCTTTTTAAAATAATTTGTATTTAAATAGAAAAATAATTTAAATTCAACTCAAATAAATTTAAAAATAATAATTTAATATAACTTTTTACATTAAAAAATGTAAGATGATTTTTAATTCACATTAAATCTAGAAAATATATAAAAGATACTAACATAATATTCTATTGAAAATTAAAACTTAGTTTCTCATCAAGAATAGTATAATGGGCTCGTCCATACCCAATATAGCTTTGTTACTCATGGCCAAACAAGACGTTGAGTTTGTTTCTACTTACAGTCACACAACATATAATACGTTCTTCTGTCAAATCAAATAGTAACTTAAATACATGATAAACATGTATATGCATTTTTATTACAATATCATAATTTTAAAATCTGTTCCGACCGCAATAAAATCTAAAAATAAATATATCAACAAAAAAAGGAATAATTGAATTGAATATGATATAACTAGTGTTATATAAAATTATATATGTGTTGATTAGAAGTCCATAAAGTGAGATCATTACCTCACTGCGTCCAAGATATTGTTCATTTTAAAGTTAAACTTTGTGAGATTCTGTCACGATTTTCTCTTTAAAAGACGTTTCAAAGAGTTGAGGAAGAAATTATATTTAAATTGACCTTGTTTTAGACTACTAAGTGATATGATACTATTGAGTGTACCGGAGAAGACTTCCCAATCGAGAACTAAGGGAGTTTTCGTTCTCACAGACTACGTTAATGTTCTGATTCTAAGTTTGTCAAATGAAGTCATTAGGATCAACCACCACATTTGAGGTATTGTCCGTTTTAGAACCTCAAACTCCGTCATGATTTTATCTTTAAAAGACATATCAAAAGATTGGAAAAGAAATATATATTTAAATTGACCTCCTAAACAATATATAAGACTAATGAGTATATTAGAAAAATACAATTATATGCTATATTACATTATAAAATTATCTCAATTCAATAAAGAATAAAGGCTTAAATATACATTTGGTCCCTATTTTTGTCAAAATTATTCAATTTGGCCCCTACTTTCGTTGTGTGGTCAATTTGGTCCTCATTTTTGTAAAATTGCATTCAATCAAGTCCTTTTAGCAGACAGTGTTAAAATTGTTAACAATACAGTGACAATGTAGAACTGTTTAGGGTATGTGTCAAATTTTTGCAGTGACGTTGGCACAATGTTTATTTAGTTATAATTTAGGGAAAAAATAAAATTAATTGCGTAAAAGAATGTTTAAGTGAAAAAATTAAAAAGCTAGAATTGAATATTAAATGCAACGAGAGAAAGTGGAAGATTAAATGCAGCAAGAGAAAGCGAGATTAAACTTGGACATTTGACTCTTCGAGAGAAAGGGAAAAATTAGGGTTCGTGAGAAAGGGGAAATTAGGATTCATGGACATCAAAGTAGGGTTTGTGAGGAAGGGGAAATTGCGCTTTGTTCGTGATTAGAGATTGGAGATTGGAGATTGTGCTTCAAGATTGTGCTTCGAGATTATGATCCATTGGAGCGTCAAACAGGTTAGTAAGCTTCAAAAATATTTGTGTAGTGTCTTTTCGTTTATGGTGGGTTTGCGGTGGGTTTTATAGTTTTGTTGTTTATTGTTTATAAAATGGTACTTTTTTGGTTGATTTGTTGTTTGTATTATCGCTTTCGATAGTGAAGAGTTGTAATATTTTGTGTTCGGTGGTCCCATTGTGTTCCCCTTTGTTTATGCATTTTTCAATTATGGTCCCCTGTTTAATTGATAACATGTTATTTTAGTTTTGTATTTAGATGTGTGACGAGAGATTCAAGGTTGTGGTCCACCATGATGGACATTTTGTTCAGAATGGTGGGCTTTTATATATGGGTGGATTTATTGATGATTGGTCATGTGACCCAGACACATGGGAGTATTTTGAGGTGTTAGACACACTTAAGTCTATGGGTTATTTAACTGTTAAAGAGTTGTGGTATGTTGTAGATAGACGGCTGCAATTTTTGTATGATGATAATGGGTCAATTAATATGGTGAACGTGGCTAAGCGTACTAGAGAAGTCCACTTGTTTGTGGTCCATATTGTGTCAAAAGCAGTTGTTGTAGATGATGATATAGAAATTAATTTGGAATATACGATTGTTGAAGTTAATGCTGAGTTGGGAGGTGGAGGTTTGAGTGAGGTTGTCTTGGGGGAGAAGGTTTGACTGATGTTGTCTTAGGGGTGGAGGTGACATTGAGGGTGAGTTGGGGGTGAAGGTGGACGTCAAAATGAGGCTGACTTGGGAGGTGGAGGTGAGAATCAGGCTGACTTGGGAGGTAGAGGTGAGGATGAGGCTAAGTTGGGAGGTGGAGGTGAGGATGAGGCTGATTTAGGAGGTGAAAGTGAGGATGAGGTTGTTTTGGGAAGTGGATGTCAGACTGAGGGTGAGTTTGGAGGTAGAGGTGAGCCTGACTTGAGAGGTGGAGGTGAGGATGAGTTTGGAGGTGGAGGTGAGGCTGACTTGGGTGGTGGAGGAGGTCAGGAGGGGGTGTTTGAAACTGAGGTGTATATTAAGGCCGAGGTGCATAGTTGGGATGATTCAGAGAATGAGAATGAGGACTTTGTTAATATTCCTGTTAGTGTAATGGGGGACATTAATAATTGTGATAATGATGTGGGTTCTGTGGTAGATGAAGTGGGTATAATTGAAGAAGAGAATCAAAGTGAATGTCAACAAAGGGGGAATGTGCGAAAACACATTGATAGAGGGCTTTCTGATGATCAGTGGCAGTTAGATGAATTGTTGAGTGGTAGAGAAACTAATTGTGAATTAGAGGATGATGATAGCAGTCGAGATGTATTTGGGATGTTTCTGATGCTGAAATACATTGCAGACTATAAGTGGGATATGGGAACATATTTCCTTGATAAGGAACACTTTAGAGATGTTGTTAAAACGTATGCAGTTCATGGTGGAAGAAATATAAGATTTGTCCATGGTTAGCTTATTGTGCGTTGTTGACTTCCTATCATAACTAGCAATTAAGGAAAGTTGTTGATGTTCATACTTGCAGTAGGCAATTTACCATTAATATAATCAATTCTAAGTGGTTGAGTGGGACTTTGGAGATAGACTTAAGTGAAAATCCAAGTTTAAAAATCAATGAAATACGTAACAAGGCTGTTAGGAAATGGAATACTAGAGTGTCAATGTCTGTGGCTCGTAGGGCAAGAGCAATGGCAGCAGACCAAGTCCAAGGTTCATTTAAAGAACAGTTTAGGAGAATTTATGATTATGCAAATGAGTTGTTGAAATCTAATCCTAGATCTACAATAAAATTGAAAGTGGAAGATGTGTTGGGTCAAGCAACATTCAAAAGGTTCTACACTTATTTAAAAGCATGTAAAGATAGTTTTGTGTCATGTAGACCAATAATTGGGTTGGATTGATGCTTTTTTAAAGGAAGGTATGTGGGTGAGTTATTAACTACTGTTGGTCGAGATGGTAATGACCAAATCCTGCCACTATGTTATGCACTTGTTGAAGTGGAGAACAAAGAGACATGGACTTTGTTTATGGAGCTATTGATTGAAGACCTCGGTGGGCCAAAAGTACGTCAATCCATCACCTTCATGTCAGACCAACAAAAGTTAAATATCAGTAATGATTTAATCAATATTTTAAAGTGTTTCCACTATTGATATGGACTTATATATTTCATTTTGGCTTATGACAAGGACTTATGCCTGATATACAAGAGCTATTACCTGGAGCAGAACAAAGATTTTGCATGCGGCATTTGTACGCCAATTTTAGGAAAAAATTTGGTGGGAAGAAATTAAATAATTTAATGTGGCGGGCTGCTGCAAGTACATATCCCCAAGCTTGGGAAAGAGAGATGAAAAATATCAAAGAAGTGAATCTTGAGGCTTACAAATACCTCATAGCCATTCCACCAAGGTTTGTTTTTTATCCTTCATATTGACAATATTGTTATACATTATGATGATGCTAACCTTTGTGTGACACATTCATTTTTAGATTTTGGTCCAGATCTAGGTTCACAAATCAAGCCATCTATGACACTCTGGTAAGCAACATGAGCGAAGCTTTCAATAGTGTCATTATTGATGCAAGGACTGAACCAATTATATCAATTCTAGAGGACATCAGAATTTATTTAATGAAGAGGTGGGCCAAAAACTGAAAGAAGGTGAAAGCTTTTAAAGGTTCAATCTACCCAAAGATTAAAAGTAGAAGTCGAGAAGAATCAGCCTTAACAAAGAGCTGGATTCCAAGGAATGTGAATAGTCAGTCTATTTCACACACATAATCAATTTCAGCGTTATTGCTAACTTTTTACACTTTAATAGTTGGTCAGAAGAAAAGATTTTTGAAGTGAGGCAGATTTTAGTTATTAGGGAAAAGTACAAAGTCAACATTGGCACACAAGAATGCACGTGTAGGAAATGGATGCTCAGTGGTATTCCTTGTTATCATGCACTTGCTTTAATTAGGTTCTTAAATTTGAATGCAAAGGAGTTCATACCACACTGGTTCACAATTTTCACGTATGAAGAAATATATCACTCCATAATCTATCCAGTGAATGGGCAGCTGCTCTGGGAGAGGACTTCCTATAATGATGTGCAACCTCCCTTGAAAAGGAGATTACCTGGGAGGCCAAAGAAAAAGAGGAGATTGGAATAATGGGAGTTAAAGAAAAATGATACATAATTGAGGAAAGGTGGCCATCATAAGAGATGTAGGGTTTGTCGTGAAGTGGGATATAACAGAAGTAATTGTCCGCATGTCCCTAAAAAACACAGCCTACACAGCAACCACCACCCCTATCAAGTCAGTAGTCCACACAACTAACACAACCTACACAGTAATCACCACCCCCATCAAGTCAGCATTCCACACAACCAACACAACCTACACAGCAACTACAGGAAGTCTCAATACAGACTGGGCAACCAAGTACAAGGCAAAAATTGCAGATTCGAAGACCAACTTGAAGATCCTTTTGTGTGTTTTAATTAGGCCTACTTAGGAGACCACATTTTGTGTCAAATGTATTTAGGCCTTTTTTGGTGTAATTTTGTAGTAATTGGTTCTCTATTTTGTTTAGTTATTATGTCCAACACTTGACTTCTTTTTAACATCTGAATTGCTTGAGTAAACAGGTTCTGATTGCACTTAAATGAATATTGGTCTCCAATATTGGAGTTGTGATTAGCCTTTGTGCTTTTGTGCTTGGCAAGTTGTCTTACCAAAATGTGGACTGAATTATATTTTGCACTTCTCATTGCCAAGTTGTCTTATAAAATTACGGACTCCATTACATAAATTTTCACAAAAATAAGGACTGCATTGAACATATTTAACTTAAAATAGGGACCAAATTGAACAATTTAAACGAAGATAAAGATTCATATTCATGCATCCAAAACAAAATAAAGATTGCTTAACCCTACTTCATCTGGAACACAAAAAACATTCATAACTTCATTCATAAATTACAAAGCAGAACCAGTGATTGGTTTTTTAACATTCATACTCAAAAAACAACATCCTCACCTAAACACATTGATTTTTTAACATTACTAGCACCATTACTATAAAAATTACAACAATAACAATAACTAATCTTAAGAAAAATTGGACCGTTTTCTTTAAAACCCTCACTAAAGTCTCTAGTTCAGAAATCTTCATCCTTTGCTGGATTATAATACCATCCCTTTCATCATATAATTCTTCATCACACTAGAAGCAGCACTCTATTGTTGAACACAAAATGATCAAACCATAAATTTTGTCCTATCAATCTATACGAAAGGCAAATGACAATGAGTTTTTTAAGGCACATCAATCTAACCTTGTACTTTGAACAACCCCAAAATTGTCTACCATTATTCTTTGAAGTTCTTGCCACTCGAACCACTGCAAGTTCTCCACATTTGCAAATGGGGGTTAAATCCATACCCTTGGAACCATGAATATGAGACCCACTGCAACTTGGCTGCCCCCAACGATTACAACAAGAGGATGAAGACGAATGGTGATGAGACATACCTCACAAACATAAATTCAAAATCACCAAGTGGATTGTGTGCATGTTCTAGCTAGCCACAAATTTCCAAACCCTAATTTCTTCCCCAATTGGATTTCATTTACTTTTAAACCTACAACGACCATTAAAATGAACACAGTGTCAACGTCACTGCAAAACTTTGACACGTACCCCAAACAATTCCACGTTGTCATTGTGATGTTAACAATTTTAACATCGTTTGCTAAAAGGACTTCATTGAATGCAATTTTACAAAATGAGGGCCAAATTGACCACACAACAAAAATAGAAATCAAATTGAATAATTTTAATGAAAATAGTGACCAAGTTTATATTTAAGTCAAGAATAAAATAGCGTCAATAAAAGATAATACTAAATTAGTTTTTAAATTAGTTTTTAAGAAGTTTGATTTCTTTTACATAAAAAAACGAATAAAATAGTTTATTAAAAAATATTACACAAAAGCTGATAAAAAATTATATTCCGCTAGTATAAAGATATAAAGTTTATCATACATACCGTTGTTCAGTTTTTAATTTAATTATTTTTTATTTTTTATCATTTTATATGTGTGATATTATATATCTTTTGATAATGTTTTTTGTATTTTTTAACATTAAAAAAAACTAAAATATGAATAATAAAACATTAAAAGAAAATAAAAATGTGTGAAAGAATTAAAAAAAATTGGTCATAATTAAAAAATTAGAGGGAGTAAATTAAAGATCAAAATTATAAATTTTATAAAATATAAAAGTCATTATAAGACAAAAGGAAATTAAATAAATTCCAATATTTTTAAACGTCAATATCCACATACAGGACTATAACTTCTAATATCGTTTTTCTAATATAACGTGTATTTAAATAAAAAATAAATAAATTATACTCAACTGAGATTTAGAAAATTTATTCAATTTTTCTAATTAATTGAAGTATAAAGAAAATTTCACTTAAAATTATATATATATATATATATATATATATATATATATAATATTTTTATAGAAT
>Ga0209589_1003172_pt1 | contig 28848 bp, 11 predicted proteins | sample CowpeawhiteBW_FD_187525 | JGI IMG/M metagenome (GOLD analysis project Ga0209589, IMG submission 187525) | Root nodule microbial communities of legume samples collected from California USA - Cow pea white BW (SPAdes) (version 2) | ecosystem: Host-associated > Plants > Roots > Nodule | place: USA...
GGGTAAAGTTTAGCGGGTACGGGTATCCACGGGTACGGATACTATGATACTCGTACCCGCCCCGTTAACATGCGAGTATCAAAAATACTCATATCCACGGGTACGGATACTATGATACTCGTACCCGCCCCGTTAACATGCGGGTATCAAAAATACTCATACCCACGGGTAGCGGGTATCAATTTTTAATATCAATTTTCTACCCGTTGCGGGTTTTATCCGCAAATACCCGCGGATACGGATTTTTTTGACATCCCTAGTTTCGATAAACCTCAAACAGTAATAATGATATGAATTTATTTTATTATTAATTGTTATACATTAACTTTCATGTTCAAATAATCATATTTTCGTTTAATTTTTAGTCTATTTAAATAAATCATAATAAAATATATTTTTTATATATTTAATGTCTGTACTATATAATATATATATATATATATATATATATATATATATATATATATATATATATATATGTTTGGGTAAATTTCATGTTTTCTTTCAAAATACTATTTTACATATCGCATATGTTGTTGATTCGATCTAAATTAACATGTTTTTAGTTGAGTTGATTTAAATTGGGTTATGTAAAAATGTTATAAAGTTCAATGAGTCTAATTTATTATAAATTAATTGATTAAGATTTCATTTTATTGGTCATTTATATAATTATATTTATATAATTATGACAAATTCATATGCCATGCCAACAATCTTTAGATACAATTATTCAAAACATGTAGCACCGGGTCGGGGCGGGTTACCGGCCAACTACGCGGGTTCGTAAAAGTGCATTTAATATTTCAATAATTCACGGCTCACCTGATTTTTATACTTTTAGTTTACATGTAAATTTAAAATAATTTATATACTAAATTATTAATTTTTTTTAATTAAAAAATTAAAATTATATTATATTTTTAGTTAAGTATATATTTCAAGTTTTTTATTTGATTATTTTATAAGTTAAATGATTTAAATGTTAAAATAATTAATTTATATTTCTAAATATTTAAACTATAAATATAATTTTTTTAAATTTATATATATATATATATATATATATATATATATATATATATATATATATATATATATATATATGATAAAATAACGAGACAGTATGAATTCCATACCAGTAATTTTAAAAAACCAAATAATATTTGTAGTAGGCTAAAACAAGTGTTTTTCATTCAAATTGTGATGAGTTTAGGTTGATACCGCATGTTCATGGTTATTTATTCTTACTTAAAAGGTTTAATTATTTGTTTTTCTGTTTTTGTTTAAAAATATTAAATTGTTCTTCTAGTTTTGTTAAGTTTTAATTTGGTCATGATTTTTTTAAAAATTGATGTAACTTAGTTTTTTTCATTCAATTTTTTAAAACGGATCAAGGATTTTTCATCAAAATTGAAATTGTTAGTAAGGATAATTTGTTTTATTGATATAATTAACATAATCATAATGCCAATTTTGATAGGAAAAATCATTAATTCGTTTTAAAAAATTAACGAAAATAACAAAATTATATCAATTTCTTAGAAATCATGACCAAATTGAAATTTAAAAAAATTGGAGAACCAATTTAACATTTTTGAAAAAAAAAAACCAAATGAATAATTAAACTTATTTTTAATAAGGATTAATTTGTGTAATTTAGTAATGACTTCTTAATGTCTTTTAATTATTATTGGAGTTCCAAAAATTTTGTTTTCCATCTATATTTTGTGATTTTTCATTATTTAAATTTTGTATAAAATTATTTGAAAATCGCATATTAAACTACTCATAAATGTATGATACATGACTACAAAACTATCAAAATTATTTTTTCTAACAGAAATTCATTTTACAAAAATTATTATATACATAAAATGTAGGCTTTGTTGTGTTTTAGTTTATTTTAGGTATAGTTATTTTTATCGAAAAGCGAGTATTTATACTTTTAAAATTAATCAATCTCAATTTCACACTATATATATTTATCATTTTTTTTTGTCAGTGACAATGATTTTATTTAATTACATTTACAAAATATATAAAAATGTGTCTTAAATTTGAACTCTAATCACAATACGATTATGACATTTATTAGTTTCGAATAGACTTTATATTAAATAACTTTTATTTTATAAAAATTAAATCCATTATATCAATATAAGGATTATGTGTATATGTAACTTAAATATAACATCACAAATTTGTTTAAATATAAGATCAATTTGATTATTTTGAAAATATCTATGATTAACTAGAATCTTCATCAAATGAAAACTCATTTGAAGAAGGAGTTCAATAATTTTACTAAAAAATATTTTCATCCATAATTCACATCTAGTAGTTAAGAGATGATTATTTTAAACTTAAGGAATCTCTAGCTTTAATGTTTTTGAAAACATCATTCTCTAAAATTTCTTATTTAGAAAAGAGACATACTATAATTGACACAAGTTATATTAAGAAAAAAAAAATTAGGAATGATATTGAAGTATAAATATTAGTTATTTGTGTTTGTGAAGTAGTAAAAGTGAATTCTTAACTTCAAGTCAAATTTGTTAAAATTAAGATAGAAATGGTGTGAGTATGAAAATTCAGTTTTTTGCTATTTGTTATAAAGATCCAATCAAAGTTTGTCTTCACTCCATATGAGTATAAAACTACATTGCTTTGAAACAAAAAAGGTTCATGTGCAAGTATTTCCTCTAATCATTAAATGAATAAGTCTCATAAGGGTATTTATACGAAGTGTCCTTTTTAGATTAAAAAAAAAAGAGAAAAAACAGCACTTTTTAGATATTAAACTCATGGGTTACTAAAGTGAAAACTATCATGATTTGTGTATATGTGTATCAATTGTTTAAGTGAACGGATTACAATCAAATTATTATGTTCTTGAGTCTTACATAAAATAAAATTATGATTTTACTCTCATTATAAAGTTTATTTAGTTTAATAATAAATATTCAATCTAACAATATTTTATTATCATCACATCTGTGATTTAAAACATGTGTTATTTGACATTATTAAGCGATTGAATTAAACATATTCTTAAACTATATCCATTTATTTAAAAAAAATATATTATGATTAAATTATCAAACATAATACATCTAATTTGAAATTACTTAATCAAACTATGTCACTTTGTACAACCATCCAAAAATATTGTAAATCTTATACCCTCTTTGTTTATTAATATATATAATTATTAAGGTTCCATATCACAAATCACTCAAAATTACTTATCTTATTTTTAAATAAAGTGTTGACAACTTTTTTCTCTTCATAACTTATATTCTTTCTCACAATAAACCATAGATTTATTTCTCTAGACCACAAAGCAACCTATGAGATAGAATATTTGAAGCATTCTTAATCCATTATAATTTTTTTTAAAATAAGAATATAATTGTTACAAACACGTCTAAATGAAATAAAATTTAAATTAAAAATAGAAAATTGAAAAAAAAAAATACATATTACTTAGCTATTCCTACCAAATGCAATCCGAGTTTTATAAAATTAAGAGAAAAATAAATAAATCTTAGGCATTTACTTAAACACTGCATAATATATGTTCCAAAATGTTCCAAAACATTGTATAATAAATTAAACATTATAAAAACTTTTATTCTTATTTCTTCCAAAAACCACAGAAACACGAAGTGTAGAGAGAATTAAATATGTCACTAACATCTAATAATTTTCTATAAAAGATTAATATCTATAAAAAGTTACAGAATGTGTTTTCGTATTTGGTCATGTGGGCCCATCCTATTTTTCCTCATAGTTAGATTCGAGTTTCATTTGGCACTTTGTTCTTCAGTGACACTTGTTCACTCTGTTCAGAGACAATTCTCAGAGCTGCCTCCACAATCGATCAGAGAAGAGTTCTCTGTTTCTTCTCGAACCTTCGCCGCTACTATCTCATAACTGTCTCTCTCTCTCAGCCAACGCGCCTTTCATCGAAGGTAACTACTCTCTCTCTTGCTCGCTCAATTTTGTCTATTAACTCTTCGTTCGTTCACCGAATTGCATGTTTCTTTGCGCATGTTTATGTATTGTTGAAGACGAATTTATAGGGTTTTTGTTTCGTTCTGCCTCTGAATGTGTGTTTCTTATAGTTAATTTTTTTTTTTGTTTTCATGTTATATTCTCTGATTCTAGGTGGTGGTTTCAGTTCAACTCTTTTTTCTTTTAGGTTTCAGCGACTATGGAAGATGCATGTCATGTTTTCTTGTTATAATTATGTTATTGATACGAATCGTTTTGTCTGGAAAATATTTAATTGCTTCTCCAATTTATGTCTTTTTTTTTTTAATCAATTTAAGTTTTAGTGGATTGGCGACAGAGAGAGCATGGGGAGGGGGGAATTGGAAAGGTAGACGACTGCGAGCATTTAGTGGAGAAGGTTGAAATTGGGTCTATTTATGGTAGGGAGAATGGATGATGAATCTCATGGTGGTTCTTTCTGGATGGAGGAAATTAATGGGAAGGTCCAGACACCCATGAGGAGGAAAAGGAAATACAGGACAAAGAAAAAGGAATTTCTAGGATGGGGGTCGGCTTCCCTTATTTTGTTTCTCCAATCCATTGGTAGAGATACAGACAAGGAGATAGCTCAAAGCGAGGTTGCAAATATTGTAATGGAGTATGTTAAGCAGAAAAATCTCCTTCATAAAACAAAAAAGAAGAGAATTGAGTGTGATGAGAAGCTGCACTCGCTGTTTAAAAGGAAGACCATTAGCCGGTTGAAAATCAATGACTTGCTTGAGTCACACTTTGCGGAGAATCGTGAGGAATCCTCTGATGATCTTTTGTTTGACTCAGAAGAGGATGATGCCTTTTCAATGTGTGAAACCCCGAGAACAGCACCTTCAGAGAAGAGGAGTCAACTGAAGAAACCGGTTTTTGAAAAACCGAGGAGCTGCTTTGCTGCCGTTGTTCCTGCCAATATCAAGCTTGTCTATTTGAAGAGAAGTCTAGTTGAGAAGCTTCTAACGGACCCTGAAACTTTTGAGACTAAAGTGGTTGGAAGCTTCATAAGAATAAAAAATGACCCAAATGATTACCTTCAGAAAAACTCACACCAGCTTTTGCAAGTCACAGGTAATCTGGCCTCTGTTCATTAATTATAACATTGCATTCAAATAAAAGCTATTTTTTTTCTTCCAAATGTACAGTTCGCTTTCAGTAGGTATGTTCGACAACTGCTTAAGTTGAATTCTTATGTTTCTAACAAGCGGAGGTTTATAACAAAAAAAAAAAAAACTGAAATGTGCTTACTCTCTTTTTTACATTATTGTTTACATCAAATGCATCTGATGATCTGGCAAATTAGTCAAATTTGCTTGATTGAAGAGTATTCACAAAGATAACAATGAACAAAATTAACTAAGCCTGTTACATCACTTTTGCCGGGATCCTCATAAATAAAGCAAACCTCATGTGCTTATTATTTTGAACTCTATTTTGGCATTATTAGTACACGATCTATTTGGACGAACTTCACTATAAGTTTTTCTAGAAGAGAAAAAATAAATGAAATTTACTTCTCTATAGGCTAAAATTAACTTGTGTACAAGTTAATAAAAAATTATATAAACTATCTGAGAGAGATTCTACAAATTAACCCATGCATAAGCTAATTTTAGTTTATGGAGAATCTAGTTTGTAGAGAAGTTCATCCAAGCATGCCCTAAGTCAAGGCTGCTTACTGATTGATTTGATTTATTCACCATGAATGACAATGAACAAATCAATCTAATCTAATAATCTCATGTTGGGTACGATTTTAATAACTTGGAAAAAGTTGTACATGATCATGTACTGCTTTTTGACAACATTAATATAGGTCTTCTGCAGCTGTGATTCATCCTAATTGAATACTTTGGACAATTCACAACAAATAACAGTGAAAAAAAACTCTAATCCAGTTGCTTTCTAGTTAATTTTCCACAGTCCTTCCTGGAATTATTTCTCTTTGTGTTTTGTCTTAATCTATTATTTATTTGTGAATTTGGCATGCAATTGACAATTGAATGTGACATATATAGAAAAAGTAGACAATGACATTTATTTCTTCTAATTGGATGATGTGTAATTTTTTTGGGTGTACCCAGGTATGAAAAAGAGTTCTGAAGTAAATGGGGAAATTCACCTTCAGGCTTCTGGTTTCTTTAAGGACATCAGAATTCAAATGCTTTCAGATGATAATTTCTCTGAGGTATGTTTTATCTTGCTTTCTTTTGCTTTATTTAGCAAAAATAGTTGTAATTATTCCTTGATTCTGGTGCTAAGCCAAAAGTTTTAGGTATCTGTATGCATTCATTGTTCTTGATTAATTTCTATCAAATTAATGCTTGATTACTTAAGTGACAGTTTTAATTAAGCACATGTTAACTGCAAGTTGATGATGGGTTTGAGATTATGTGACTCTGGTTTCAGGAGGAGTGTGAGGATTTGCAGCGAAGAGTGAAAGATGGCTTGGTCAAGAAACCTATGACTGTAAGCTCTTTCAGTTGCTTTGAATTTTTTTTTTTAAATATGGTAAAATTCTTATAACACTATGACAATCCACTTCCATAGATTGTGAACTGAAAGGAATGGAGCAGTGTATTCTGTATTCATGGAAGTATGTTTTACTCTAGAGTCTAGATACTGTGTCTGATGCTTTAACAAATGTATGTAATGTGACACTTTCTTTTATACATTGTAGGCGGATATGGAGCACAGAGCAAGAATATTGCATGAGGATATGACTAAGCATGTATGCACTGAATTGTAGCTGAACCTTGTGTTTTAGTTGCTTTGTTTGTGCTTCTGTTCATGATTTCTTCATAATTTGTCAAGCTGGTTTTTGAAACGTGAATATCGTCAAATTGTGATTAACGGAGGATACATTAAAAATAGCTTGAAATATATCATATAAATGACAAATAATGTATAGATTTCAATTAACAAATTTTACCAATAATAAATTGAAAAAATAGCTTGATCACAAGCTCACTAACCAAATCCCAAGTCATAATTAAGTGTGTGAAGTCTCTATTTAGGAAGAAAAAAAAAAGAGCAACAGAATGTCCTATATTTCATCGTGTTGACAGCACCACCTAGTCTATGTTTGGTAATAGATTACTTTCAGAAACAATTCCGTTTTCTTCTAAAGCTCTCTTTGAAAGCTGGTATAAATAAGTGATCTTCAAAACATGCTTAAGTAAGCACACACCTAATGGGAAAACGCTTGGTTGGTTATTGTTGTGTGCTATAAGTCGGCAGCTGGAGTAGTTTCTGAGCCACTCCCGCTTTTTACCCCAAAATATTGGTGTTTGTTTATACGCTGATGTTTTCTTGTAATATATTTATGCACCAGGAAAAGCCAAAATTCGTTTCTATAGCAGCTTGACTTTTTTTATACTTCTATTATGAGTTTCTATTCTCAATACGTTGCAATGCTAGTGGCAAACCATGCTCCGTTGCAAATTATATTTAACTTGATAATAATTTCATTTGCATGCTGTCTTTTAATTGATCGGTTACCAGCACTGACACATCGGAAATAGAATTTTCCATTCAGTGTCACATTCTATCACCTCTTTACAGTACTCTTGGAAATATATAGAATACCTGAGTTCAAGTATTGGACAACTCTTAGATACTACTTATGGTGTTTATTAATACATGCTAGCCATACCCCAGATATCTTTTCCCATTCTTGTTGATGTTTGTCTGTATGTCAATTATCAATTTTTACATTCATGCTCAGGTGTATAAACTTGTCCTGTTGGTTCTGTGTTTACACAGAAACTGGGCATGCCCCTAACATGCTTCTTTCATATTTATTTTACCCTTTTGATATCTGGGTTCATTTCGCCTAACTCTACTCTAATATTTCCTATTTCTGCTTTCTTTTGATGTGATGATTTTGTTTCAGTGGCTTGCTAGAGAACTTACTTTGCTACAAAATCTCATTGATCGAGCTAATGAAAAGGGTTGGCGTAGAGAATATCCTTTTCAGTTATTCATTATACAATTTTTTCTATACTGTGGTATGTTTTCCCATCCAATTTTTGCATCAGAAGATGCCAACAACCTAGTTAACACACCACACTACACTATCATTAACTGTACTATTTGTAATAAATAATAACCATCATGGGCTATTTATGGCAATTTATATATACATAGTAACCCATGACACAGCTTCATTACTTCCTGATCCTTGATTGTTAGATTTATATTTTTTGTATTTATTTTGTTTTTGCAAATAATAATAATACTGATGTGCTTATTCAACTAATAAATAAACAATAAAAACCCAAGTCCTACATCTATTATAGATAACTAAATAATGTATATAAATAAAGGGTGTCCCTCATCTTATGAAGTGACTTTTGGGGTTGAATTTGCCCTAAACCCAAATTATACGCTAGTATTGGAGTTTATCCTAGATTTTTTATTGGACTACTTTTGGGTGTGACGGGTGTATTGACAAAAACACTAGTGTCATTCTAACTAGAAATAGTTTTGTAGTGTGTATATATGGTGGGCAACCTTCATCTTATGAGCTAGTTTTTGGGATTGAGTTAAACATGGACCCAAGCAGTTAGAGTTGGTCACCTGATTGATTTGGGTCATCAAACCAATTCTTTTTCAGTCTGTCTGTGTTTCATCGGACACTTGTATAATTCTTCTTTAATTGGCTAATATTTCCAGCATTAATTCTTTCAATGTCATTGTTGGATAAATTTAGGGAGAAGCATTTATCTTCCTAGCCACATCACCTACCTTGTATATTTACTCAATTGCTCTCCAAACACCGATCACTTGAGTTATGCCCAAGTGACATGCGAGAGGAGGGGGTAGCTTCCGTGCCTCTGTTAAATCCAGCATCAGACTTATGTTTTGTGTAATAAAACTAAATACCACCGTAAAGCTGCCACTCCTTTCGAAAGTCATACTGACTGATTGCATTACAATACCTTCTAGTTAGGTCTCAACTTTTTTACTGTGCTGTAGTACACATCTGATTTAGAAAGCAGTCAGTCGTGGTAATCAACGTTGTGCAATATAATTATTTGCCTGATCATGTGTATAAGGTTTGTTTAGTGATCCTTTTTAAGTAAAATTTTAAGAAAGGATTTGTTTGAAACAAAGATTCCTTAATCAATTTGAAGTACACTGGAGGAATATCTACAAAGAAGAGAGAAGCTTCAGAGACCTGATGAGCAGGAACGGTTATTGTGTGAGTTTCCTGAAGTTATTGCAGATGATCAAGAAACAGCATCTACCACTCCAGATGATCGAGATAAAAAAGTAGAAAACAATTTACAGGAGTTCTGGCAGGCCGCCTGTACAAAATCATCTTTAGTGACTGAGGACGCAAAGGCAGTTACAAATGCAAAACTGGATATTGCTGATCTTGTAAAACCACAAAGCAACTCACCAAAGTCCATTCCCATTCTCCGAAGACCACCAGAGGTTCCTCTTTTGGATTTCACAAAGAATAGCTCTATTTCGAACCGCGCTTCACATGACACTACAGGTTTGTTATAAACACTTTCATTTTCCTTGGTTCTCTCTTTTACTGTAAGCTGGTTTTTTATCTGTGAATGTGTTTAATGGTAATTTTGCGTACTTACTCATCTAAGCTTATGCTAATGTCATTCTTTGATGTTCTTCGCATATTTTGGCAGAGCACCGATCCTGTGGCTTACCTGTCCAACAGCAGCCAGAGCAACAAACAGACTTTGCATATAAGAATGACGTGTCTAAGCCAACCAAATCACATGAAACAAAGATCTCTCAATCACTGCCCGACAAACAGATCTGGCCATCTCAGATTCACACAAGCAGTGGCTTATATGTGCAACAGCTGCAAGAACAACCGAGAGACGCTGCATATAGAAATGGCACACCTAAGCCATCCCAATTAGATGAAGGGAAGACCTCCGAAGCATTTCCCAACAAACAGACAGGGCCATCTCTGGTTGAGGTTGAGGTTTTAGAGCTAAGTGATGGCTTTTCTATCCAACAGTCGACAGAGCAACAAACAAACTTATCACATAAGAATGGCGAGTCTAAGCCAGCTGAATCACCCGAAGTGAAGATCTCTCAAGTATTGCGCAAGAGACAGATACAAGCATCTCAGTTGGATGTTATAGAGATATATGATGACTTAGCTGATCAACAACCGGAAGAGCAACAAATTGACTTTGCATATAACAGTGGCATGTCTAAGCCAGCTAAATCACATGAAGCGGAGATCTCTGGATCACTGCCCAGCAAACAAATACAGCCATCTCAGGTTCAGGTTACATTGTCCAGCAAACAGATACAGCCATCTGAGATTCAGGTTACGCTGCCCAGCATAAAAATGCAACCATCCGAGGTTATAGAGCTGAGCGATGATGACGATGACGATAAAGAAGAAAATGAAAAAGCAAGCATTACAAAATTGGTTCAAGCTGTGCAGTCGGGGGATCTCTGTGTGTGGCATTACAGAGATCCCGCGGGTAACGTACAAGGACCATTTTCCTTGAATTCTCTTAGACGTTGGAGTGATGCTGGGTACTTTGCTGAAGATTTCAGGGTCTGGAAGTCAGGTGATAGGCAGGATCAAAGTGTATTACTGGTGAAGATACTAGCCCAATTTTTTACCATTTGAACAAATTTCTTTTGATGCACGTTGTAAAATGCTGCTCAAATTTTTGTTTTGATACCTGGGCAGCCAACCAATATACAACTTAACTGTAACTAAAAACTTTTGTTCTCTAATTGAATTATTTTTCCTTCTCCTCCTTGCTCGTCCATCTCGTCCATCTCTTTACCTGGTCAAGACGAATAGATAATATTGAATCATTCTGCGGGTACTGTGAATGCGCGGTTTTTTTAACAACCGGAGTTAATTAAATTTGAAAATTACAGATATGGTTCCTTTTAAAAAAAAATACCTAAAAGGTCAAGTTGTGCTTACACCGGAACAGAAGACTTCATTGTAAAGAAGTCGTCATCTAGTGTGACAACTTTATTTTTGAACGGAAGTCGTCATTTCTTGTGGCAACTTCAGTGTAATTAATTTTTAACTGAAATCGTTATATTCTACATGTAATCTTTTTTAAAGGAACCTAGATAGGTAATTTTAAAATTTAATTATCCCTATTTAGTAAAAAAGTGGTGAATACAGTAACATGAGATGTTTCTAAAGTTTAGATTACAAATAACTATTCAAACCGATAATATTATGTTACCAATTTTGATAATATTATGTTAAGAATTTAGGATTTAGGGTTTATTTTATTTATGGTTTGTTCGTATACCTCCTTGACGTGTAAAAGATAAAGAGGATCCTAGTATAATATATATGTACAATCTTTTTTCATCTTTCTCCACTTCCCTCCATCTCTTTCACTATTGATTAGTTTACCTATTGACATTGTTACCAACTATCGTCGTACATACATGTCCGGCAACATTAAAAAATAATTCAAAATTCTAAATCCGGTACACCACCTATTCAAATGGGCTGGGTTGGAAAAAATACAATTGTTCTAAATAAATATTTTTAAACTAAATTTATTCACCTAATCTATTGATATAAACTACTACTAATAGTCTTTTATTATATTTTTATCATTTTTCATAAGTTTTTTTATTATAATTATTTACTAATTTTAGGTCAATAATTTCATTTTTTAATGAAAAGAATGTTATTCAATAATGTTAAATATTTAATTAATTTATTTATTAAATTATGTAAGCTGATATTTTATTTAACTATAATAATATTTAATGAAATAAAACATTGTAGTGAAATAGGTTAAATGATTCACTTTTAATTCAACTAATGCTAAACTAACTAATTTAAAATAGACCAACATAATATGATTTGATTTGACATGTCAACAAAAGATATAGTTTATGAAAATTTAAGTTAAGTTACCCTGTTTTCAATATTGGTTTGTCGAACCAATTTGAGTTGATTTGGACTATATTTGATAGTTCTACACATACATCACATAAAAGAAAAAAACTTCACAAATGATCAAATTAATCACTTATTATTTTTTTTCCCCACTCAATACTCTCTCACAAATTCACTCTTTTTACAATTGTTTTTATAACCAGTCATAACCAAGAGGACTAAAAATATACCAAGTTTTATATTAGAGACTTTTGATTCAACTATTTAAGACATAATAAATTTATTTACTTTCTTTAGTCCATGTTAAGAGCTTACCATAATAATTCCTTCATAGAAATATAAGTGTGTATTTTACAAAATCCAAATTTAAATATTTTTTATCAACTGGTCATTAGTTCGCGTACTAAGTAATTCGATCTCCTAGAGTAAAATCTTAAATTCGAATATGTTGATGAAAAAATATAATTAAAAAGAGAACCATGTTAAATATACAAGTGATATGAATACTAATATTAATAATAATTAAAAACAAAGCGATTGTCACTAGTTATAATTGTTTTGAATATATTATTTATCATCAACTAAACTTTAATAATAAATCAGAAATAATAATTAATAATTAATCAGAAAATTGTAAAAGTATTTACGTCTATCTTTTGTAATTTCAATTAACGAGTCTCTTCTCATTATTTACCACTCGTAATCATATGTTAAAAATAAATTATTAGTAGAATTGAATAGTGTGATATAAGTATAACTAAAAAAAAAAAGTAACAGTAATAATTTTGAAAAGGTAAAAAGAAGTAAAATCAATAAAATGAGGCGCTGGGAGGTTCAAGGGTTTTCTAGCACATTTTGGCGGAAAACCTCAGCGTAGTTACTCACACTACACTCTTCCGCCCGATTATCTCTCGATCATTTCTCTGTGCCCTAGCGCCTCCTCCGCCGCCGCTGCTGCCAACCACCGTTTCTCTCGCCGCTTCCGGTACCGATCGAGCCTTCTCCGGCCAAGTTCAGGTAACAAGCATTCGTCTCTGATCTGGTGCTGTTTGAGTCGTCATTTACTGCATCGCCACCCTCGTATTGTGATTTAGGGTTCTGCTTTTGGATTCACTGATAATATTTTCATTTTGTCCGTTTTCTACATGCGGAAAATGTTTGAATCTGCGTCGTTTTGTTAAGAGAAAACTGTTTTTGAGTTTGACGACTAACTTGCTTTATTTCTGGATTCCTCGTTAATATGTTTACTTCGCGGCGTTTGAGTTTGAAACTAACTTGCTTTAGCGAACTTAGACTCTCACGAGCTTCGTCAGGAGCACATCCTCTGTTGCTGGATTTAGTTCTCGCTTGTGAAAATTCTCGGAATCTTTTGAATCCAAAAAATCATGCACGCGCCAGTTCTCGTTCTCCGTAAGTTCTTTGTCATATCTTACGCTCATAATTTCTCTTTTTCTTCTTTATTTTTAAATGATTTTAGTGTCTGTTTTCGCATTTTATTGGTTTTAAGTTTTAAGTGGCTTTGTCTTTTGTGTATTTGATTTTGCAGAGGACTCTTTGAAACGGGAGTCTGGAGCTAAAGTGAGATATGCTGTTATTCAGGCAGCAAAGGTAATTTTTATGTGTGCATTTACATGGAAGAAGAAAAGAAGTTATTTTCTTCTTTAATTGTCTGAACTTGCTTAACTTTTATAGAATTTAACGTCTCACTTTTTCACGAGCTAAGGTTCATATGTTGATTTAAGTAGTTATGAAAAAAAATATTTGAACAGTACCTAACTTGTTACTACAAATGTTCATTAGATGTTTCTAATCTAATATTTTTGACGAATGCCAGGCTGTTGCTGATGTAGTCCGTACAACATTGGGACCCAGGTCCATGCTAAAAATGCTTCTTGACGCTCAAGGAGGTTAGTGTTTTCATGTTTTAAACCATACTACAACTTATTGAAGACCCTCGTGTCCTTTGCATATATATGGTGCTCATTCATTATTTTTCATTGCAAATCAACAGGAATTGTTGTTACCAATGATGGAAATGCTATATTACGTGAATTAGACCTTGCTCACCCAGCTGCCAAGGTATTTGCTGTATCTTTTGTGTGAATTCATTGATATTGCTTTGTCATTATACATTATACACACTGCACTCCAAACTTAGAATTTTATGACCATCGGTTCTGTGATTTGGCTGGCTTAGTTTTTCTTTATTATAAAACTTTCTAACAGTGTTCTCTTGTAACGTAAACAGTCCATGATTGAATTAAGTCGCACCCAAGACCAAGAAGTAGGGGATGGAACAACATCTGTCATCATTCTTGGTATGCTTCTGTGTGATTTAATAGAAAATTCTGGATTTTGTTATACTTTTCTGAATAGCGGATCTGATCTTACTTTAATTTTTGGGCCACCATATTGTCTTACAGTAATCATTATCTTGTATTTTGGGTGCAGCTGGTGAGATGCTTCATGTTGCTGATGCATTCATTGACAAAATTCACCCTACAGTTATTTGCCGAGGTAACTTATTAGTATACTTTTAATGAGTGGTTTTCTCCTACAATCTGTAAAATTATTTATATAAATGAATGCTACGATTATGTAATCTGCAGCATATACCAAAGCTTTGGAGGATGCTATTGCTGTTCTTGACAAAATTGCAATGCCTATTGATGCTCAGGATCGTAAGTCTCTTTCCAAGTTTTTACCTTTGTGTAATAAATTTCTTCCTCAATAATAGAAAAAAGTTTTCTCTTTGCTATCCTTAAGGAATTGGTAAAATGAAGGAAGCCTGAGTCTTACATTTGACAAGTTGCAAATTCGAGTTTTCACTCATTTTTATAGGATGGGATCAAATGAATGTCCCCTTTAAGTATATAAGCATTTTCTGGTGCACCTTCTCTTCTCCCAAACTTTTGGACCAAAAATGTTTATGGTGTGCTAAACTTTTTCAATTCTGTACTCCAATGGCTTGTAGACCAAGAGCCTTGGTAAGTTTTCTAAAATAAAAATACTTCAGTTACAACAGGGAGGTGATTTCTTTCAAGTTTGCCAGTGCATTGTTGGATTAAAATTTAGTGCAAATCTTCTAGTAATTTGAGTAATGTTCAGTAACCATGCATGATGGCTCCATTTAATTACTTCATGTATAACTGAAAGCTATGATTAATTAAACTGCAGGAGGTATAATGCTGGGGCTGGTAAAAAGCTGCATAGGTACCAAATTCACAGGTCAATTTGGGGATTTAATTGCTGTGAGTTTTCCTCTATCTCTTGGGCTAGGTTTCTAATTTTTCGTTTTTCTTTGATATAATTGTTGAGCTGTATGTTTGTTCTGGTAAATGGTTATTCTTTAAATTCTGTTACAATCTAGAGTCAAGATGTCGGTAAGCTTCTAGATTGTGCAGAAAGCATCTCGAAATGTGGTGCTTCTGGACTCTAGGAGAAATTTGAAAATAGAAGGCCGGAATTAGTAATAGGTAGTGTGGGACATTTATGAAGAAGTTATTTTTGTAATAGGGCGTTTATATGGTAGTACAATTTTGTAGCAGCTACTCAATTATGTGTTGTAGTTATCTATAGGAAGGCTGTGGTTAGTTACTGACATGTCTCAGTGATTTTCTGTTGAGTCTGAATATTTTCCCCGAAGGAGAGTTTTGGCTCAAGCCTGGTAGGTAAATTTATCTACCCGATTTGTGTTCAATGATGTTAGATGTTACCTGACATCTGTACATTGTTTTTTTCACGAAAGTGTGGCTTGTTTTTTTGATGAATACAGTTTACTTGCTCATTATCTAATTTTTTTTTTCTTCTAAACAAATGTGTTTTAAGTTATCTTCATTTAGTTAGATGGGCCTCTGAATTTAGGTTATTTCTCTATGTTCATCAAACTAATATATTTTCTTTATTACATTTGTATAGATACGTGAAAACTTAGTTTTATAGTGATTTGATTTCATTTAGCTCTTGCTCTTCAGTTTTGTTGTTTACTGCTTGAGTCAATAGGTTTTAAACCTGATGATGCTTGATTGTTGAAAATTATATTTCTGCTATTACATAGTATTTCAGGATCTGTTGAGTTATGTTTGATATATTCTTCCTTGGTTACTTCCAGGATTTAGCTATTGATGCTACTGCAACAGTAGGTGTTGAGATTGGCCAAGGTTTGAGAGATGTAGATATAAAAAATTATATTAAGGTTGAAAAGGTCCCTGGTGGGCAGCTGGAGGATTCTAGAGTACTCAAGGGTGTTATGATAAACAAAGATGTGGTTGCACCTGGCAAAATGAGGAGAAAGATTGTTAACCCACGCATCATTCTTCTTGATTGTCCCATTGAGTATAAAAAGGGTGAAAACCAAACAAATGCTGAACTACTCAAAGAAGAAGACTGGAATCTCTTATTGAAGATGGAAGAAGAATATATTGAGGAGATGTGCATGCAGATACTGAAGTTTAAGCCTGATGTGGTAATCACGGAGAAGGGTCTGAGTGATTTGGCTTGTCATTATCTGAGCAAGCATGGAGTTAGTGCAATCAGGAGGCTGAGGAAAACTGATAATAATAGAATTGCTAAGGCATGCGGTGCTGTTATTGTGAACAGACCAGATGAATTGCAGGAATCTGACGTTGGTACTGGTGCTGGATTATTTGAGATTAAGAAAATTGGAGATGAGTACTTTGCATACATTGTTGATTGTAAAGACCCCAAGGCCTGCACCGTACTACTAAGGGGAGCTAGTAAGGATCTTTTAAATGAAGTTGAAAGAAACCTACAGGTAAGCTATTCAAATGTTCTAGGAACTTGATCATATCATACTGCTTACGTAAACTTTTTTTTTTCAGGATGCCATGTCTGTTGCAAGGAACATAATAAAAAATCCAAAACTTGTTCCTGGAGGTGGTGCAACAGAGTTGACAGTGTCAGCTGCCTTGAAACAGAAGAGTTCTTCTATCGAGGGCATAGAAAAAGTGAGTTTAGTTTATATGAACCAGTAGCTGTACTGTTTATATTTGGTGCATTGGAGTTCTATCTCTTATCTGTAGCAGTTTACACTGGTTCTCACTTAGGATTCTTGTTGACTATCAGTGGCCGTATGAAGCTGCTGCCATTGCTTTTGAAGCTATACCACGAACTTTGGCACAAAATTGTGGAGTAAATGTCATCCGGACTATGACTGCTCTCCAAGGAAAAGTAAGAATAGTTTGGTAGCACTTGTATACTGTCTTCCTATGAAGGTCTGATAATGTTTAACGTTGTGTTCTTGAAAATACTAGCACGCAAATGGGGAAAATGCATGGATTGGTATAGATGGAACTACCGGTAGCATCACTGACATGAAAGAGCGCAAGGTATTTCACTTTCATCCTATTCTGTTGCATGTGCATATTTTGAATGATACCAAAAGCTGCCATTTGTTATTTTGCCTGCTGGACTTAATCTCATCAGACTTAGAATTAACATTTATCAGTTACTCCCAGAAGAGGCAACAAAGTGAGAAACACTCTGTTTATTTCCTTAGCAGAATAGTCATTATCTTGCTTGTTACCGAACCTCTTTCCTGAAATTTGCCACCTTATCTTGTTTCAAAGTATGTGAACTCAAAATGTTCTGCTCTACTGTGATGATAGATCTGGGATGCCTACAATGTGAAGGCGCAAGCTTTTAAGACTGCCATTGAAGCTGCTTGCATGCTTCTGAGGATTGATGATATAGTGAGTGGAATCAAGAAGAAGCAGGCCCCTGGAGCTTCAGGTTCTTCAAAACCCAAGATTGAGACCGAGGCAGATGCTGACAATGAACAAATCCTTCCTGACTGAGAATCTCGGTTCAATTGACACTGCTTTTTGATAGAGTTGATGACGTACTAGGTTCTTGGTCTTCATTAAATATTATCAATATTCTTAGAAGTTTTGGGTCCTTGACTGGGCTGTTTTTTTTGTGCCTTGTACTGTTTGCTATAGCGATTTGTGAACCTTAGTTTATTTTAAAGACTTTATTAACTAGCGTATGAGTTATTGGGTGTTTTCGGTCAACTGTTTGAGATTTTGTGGCGGGGTCAAACATACCAGTTTCACCAATTTTGTTGAGCTGTTTCTGGTTTCTGTTCCTATTCGTTTGTGAAACGTTTTTTACATACACGCACTTCCTTAGAACTATGTATGTTAAATTGTGGTGAAATGTTTATTTTTATTTTTTGCTGATAAACAGTGTTCGATTTCTGAAAATGTAATTGCGTGGAAGCTGTCCTCTGCCAGTATAACATTGTTATTGGAAGGTGGTGGCCTATTAGTTCGCCAGTGATTATCTGATTTTAGAAAAGTAGCAAAGATTTAAGAAATGTTTCTGTTGGGTATTTCATGTTAATTATACGTCAATAGATATTAAAATGTAGTGAAATTTTGTTTACAATATAATTATAAGTAGTGTTTCTTATCTAATCATCAATTATTCTGCCTAGGAATATCATAATCTAATTGTTAAGTGATATTAAGATTATTTATGAATCTTTGTATTAATGTCGATATTAAACATTATTTAGATGCATATTTCTTGTTTTAATAATGTTTATGTGAATCAGAATAATGATTCGATGATATAACTATACGGCTAATTGATAAGATAGCATATTTCCAAACCTAGAAAAAAATAGATGGGTGCGAAGAACTAATGATGCCAACCGTCACGAAAATCAATTTGCGAAATTTAAACGATTCGGCGTCACCATGACTTCAAATTTTGATTTGATTTCGGTTCATTACGCAGACAAATGTGCTGAAAAACTGTAAATTCAACCTGATCCCATAAAATTTTGTACATGGAATTGTGAAATTTAGAATATAAATTTGATATTTCTCATTATATTTTAGAATAAAATTTTTTGTATTTCAAAATATACAATCCAGAATATAATTTTTGGTATTCTATTCTATATAGTGTACAATTTATAATACAAAAATCATATTTTGTATTCTACAATTCTACAATATTCTACATTTTAGAATACAAAAATTTATAGGAACAAGTTATGTTTATGGAGGTGTAGAAGAAATGGCCAAAAATACTGCCTTAAAATCAACGCAAATTTCGCAACCATGGGTTATTTGTGATTGTAATTCTCAACATCCCTGATGGTGTGTAGGAATTCAAATTACCAATTCATAGTTGCCACAATATTAAAACTAAATTAGCATACAGTAAGTTTCAACATGGTTTGTTCAGAGTTTAGTTTATAGACATGTTACTAAATGACGTAGAATATGATTGCATTGAGTCTCCCAAGCAATTATTTAAGTCGTCAACACGAGGTACGCAATAACAGCCACACATGCATTTGATCTGTGTATCACGAAGATCACCAGATATTACATGATATCACAGTTAATGAAAAGTACAAACAGATGGGAACAAATATGTCCACATTACAAAATCAAAACTATCGCCAAAACTTATATCTTAACAATCAGCAGTGCAATATCTTGTTGCACAAAACATAACATTATTACTAACACAGTTCAGACATAGGTATCAACGAGGGATTTCCTCATCTCGTCCACAATGGCACTAGGCTGAGCTTCTCTCAGCTTGAAAACACTCTCAATTACAGATAGCTCTGTTGCAGTGGTGTCTGAACCGCAAAATGCTGTCCAGTCATTAACTGTCATTCCAGCTGCTATCACTTCACTGCCCCGGTTAACAGTTCCGGCCACCAAAGGAACCTGAAGAAGCGTAGAAAGCTCATCCAAGTCTTCTATGGAAGTATGAGGGTGGACCTGCATCGAGGGTATGTCAAAAGAGAGTGTATATAGATGTCTAGATTATGAATTTCTAATAATATATTTTACTCACCAAACCACCCCTATTGGAGAAGGCACAGTAACTACCAACAAGAATGTTGCCTGCTATGGTCTGCCTGAAAACTTCTACTCCAAGAACATCTGCAATCATCTCTTCAGTCTCCTGAACAAAAGCTTAATATTGAATACTCGAGGTAGCCAAGATTTATATATAAAATCAAAGATCAAAGATAGATGCAAATAAAGATGATGGACTAACAGCGTTTGAAGAAGAAAAATGGATTAATATAAATAAAATGATCACTGTGTTAATTTTGACACCTATATAGGAAATTACCTATGCATAGCAATAAGAGAACGTTTTTGGCAGACAAACAAAACTTGATTGGGTAGAGAATTAGCCAGAATAGCATTTTGAGTTATAAACGGATTTGTTTTATCAACAAAAACCAGCATTAGGTGATCAAATTCCCTAGGCTTTGATACATGCTAAATATTGAGTTGTCAAAATTTAAGGCGCTCAGATTCAGAGATAGCAATATATGTGATAATATACCGTGCTCCAGATGAAAATCAATTTCTAATTCTAAATATGAATAAACAGTTACAGAAAAAAAATAATTGGTCAACAATAAGGCAATACCCTGTCAAGATCAGTGTGTGTCAGGGCCACATGGTCGTTACATGCTATACAATTCCCCAGAGCAGATAGCCTTTCGTCTATACGCTGAACAACAACTTGATCAGGTAGACTGTTTCTCAAATGTTGAAGTTCTACAGGAATAACAGACAAAAAAAATTCAAATACCATAAGTTAGTATATCATTACTAGAGTGGATTATATACTGCCAACAAAAAGGGTAAGTTACTCTAAAAAATATAATGTCAATCCAGAAATCCCATCCTCGGGTCTCAATATACAGAATTTGAACAAACAAAGAAATAATAGATTATCAAAACTCAGTAAAATTGGGAGCAATTAAAGGAATAGAGACTAGAGTGTTGATAAAGATGGAGATACTAACAAACAAATGAGCATAATTCAGAATCTTTATGAAATCAGCTAATTGCACAATCACTAACCAATCCAAAACCCGAAGTCAATCATTTGACATTTAAACTAGTAATTTGTCAGGATCCTTTCAATTACAGCTATACAATAGCAGTAAAAAAATTTATCAAAATAAGCGATTACTCATCCAATGTGCTAACAGCCATCAGAATCACCAAGCAGATGTTGAGTAACCTTTTGACATATTTTATTCACAAAGTCAATAGGATGAATTTTGGTTTGGGAAGACAGGAGTTCCAAAACCTATCGGGCCCTAGAACATGATAGTAAAATTGCATAATAGAGTACAAAGAACCAAAACAAACATAACAGAAATAAGAATCACCTTGATCTGTGGTGGTATGGGGCAAGAGAAGCCCATTCTTGTTTCCTGCAAACCAATTGTAAGGAAAATTAATTATGTCCAATAAGATAAAAGGAAAATGATATTTTAACCCACTTTTTTTTACCCACTTTTAACCCATTGCTTTAATCACCATTAGATCATCTTTTTTTATTCTTTTTAGTGATGTGATGTGATGATCTAATGGTGATCGAGGTGGTGGGTTAAAAGTGGGTCAAAAAAAGTAAGTTAAAGTATCATTGTCCTAAGATAAAATAACTAGAAAGAAGAAATAAGTGCAGTTTTTGGTTAATTAGAAAAGGAAAATAAGTATTTATAGGATGGATCCATCTCAATGGACTATAACTACTTGAGAAACAAAGAACAAATGAGGATAAGAAAAACATTACCGGCACAAAGACGACCAATAATCCGAGTACCCCCAATTGATGTCTTGACCACAGGGATAACATCAGCTAACTCAGCTTCAAATACACTGTATCAAGCCACATATTGAATTCATCTATAAAACTATCATAACAAATTGAAACCTATATATATATATATATATATATATATATATATATATATATATATATATATATATATATATATACTAAGCAATGTTTTCAATAGTCCATGATGAATGAAAACCTGTAGAAGCTTTCAGAACCTCCAATGGCAACCAAGCAGTAGGCATTGGTAAGTTTAGAGAAGACTCCAACTTCACAATTATTTTCAAACTGAAGTCCTGCAGGAAATCCATAGTCATCAGATATATTAATTTAAAGAGTAAAAAATATTTCCACCAAAGAAGACCATAACGTAATAGACACACAAAAAACATGAATGAGTAAACTTGGTATAGGTACCAATTAAACAGATAGGGAAAACATATATGTTTCACTTACTAGTTGCCATGATTGAGAATGACAGAAATCTGACCCAAGTAATCAAATTGATGATCTACAGCACCAGAATTCAAATCAGAAAAACATATAAAGGTTCCTTGTTTCATATATAAATAAACTTAAACAATAAACACCTCATTTAAAACACGTAACCATCACATACTCTCAATCTGTGGATGCAGGTTCTCACCTTATTAGACTTTACATTAAGGTATTGGAATTTGAATATTAGATAGAAACTTTTATGGAAAAAAAAAAATAGAAGGGGTCAGCGTTGCTCAAACAACTCTTCTTACATCGACAGTTTCAGATGATAAACTCACAAATTAACTAACTACAACTGATGCTCACCAAAATTGAATAAAAAAGAAGAAAAACAAACAGAAAACGAGTGACTTCTCCACTAGAAACTCCTTCATTTTAATGCCACATAAAAAAATGTGCATTCTCTACTGCTTAGAGCATTTGTAGACATGATCAAACACGGTAGAACACAACAAGAAGAGTATATTTTGTATTTGCTACATTATTAATTATTAATATTTAACATTCAAAAACTCAGTTGAAAGTGATACATTTTTTATCCGTGTAAAGAAAATACAATTAGTTTGCACTCCTTTATTTTGAATCTTTTAAACATAACAAAAAATCCTTAAAAACATGCAAGAGTAAATTCTCACAAGCATGCACCTAGTTTAGTCTATTATTGTTAATTAAAATATGAAAAAGGATTATTGTATTATGTATCTGAAACCTTCGTGATAATTTCAGCTCAGCGACCCAATCAAATAAATATAATAAATTTGGAAAAAAGAGGGAACCCCCAATTCAGAAATCATCCATAACCTAATTTGGGGATATCATGAAGAGAATAATACCTATTGGGGATATCATGAAGAGAATAATACCTATTGAAGCGCGTAGGAATGGAAGGTCACGGCAAAGATAAAAGCGGAGGTAGCGGCGGCGCCGGAAGAGAAGTTGCCGGAGCTGAAAACAGGGTAAGAGAGTCGGGGAGAGAAATTAGGGTATTGTGTTTTTGTAGTGGTATATACCGTGGCCTCCACGTTTATTTATTTATTTTTATATATAATATAATATAAATTTAATTTTTTCATATTTGAAATTATCAGAACAATGAAAATTTAGATTAAGAGATAAAATGATTTTAAACATCTAAATCGCGTTATTAGTTCGGGATAAATATCTATATTTATTCTATACAGTTAAAATAAAATATATATTTATATACGAAATATTTGTAATACAATACATTTTGTTAAAATAATGATTTTTTTTATCTTTATATAGATAAAACAACCTTCAACTTTGTTTATTTAATTAAAAGGACTTAATAAAACCTGCTTTCAAATTGTTTGATGAAAGATGAAAAATTAATAAAAGGGTATTAATTGACAACAGCAATAATATGCATGTGCATAAATAAATAAATATATATATATATATATATATATATATATATATATATATATATGAATAAATAAATATATATATATATATATATATATATATATATATATATATATATATATTAAAAATTATTAATGTAATTCCGTTAACTTGATATAAAACTAAACTAAACTTAAAAATCACAGCTAGTTTAGAATGTATGCATCGAATAACCAATTTTAACACTTATAGCATTAAGATAACATTTGTGTGGTAGAGAAAGAAGACTTTAATAGTTCCTTAAAACAAAAATATCTAGAATAACAAATTATTGTGTTATAACAAGGATTTGTTTTATTAGAAAAAAAAAAAAAGTATTAGCAATGGCATGAGTGTTTGAATTTTTCTTGATAGATTTCAGAAAGATATAAGTTACTCATACATAATCTTAATATCATTTTTAATATAAAAACTTGAAACTTAATGTTTATGTTTTTTTTATATCATTTTAACTTTTTTATTTTATTTAATATAAAACTTTCGATTTATATTTAGATTTTTAATATCAATTTATTTGTTTTAAGCAGGTGACAAAAAGAGAATAAAGATATATAATATAAACTTATAGATTGTGCAATGCCATAAATATATTTGATGGACAAAAACGTGTCATCATAAAAAATATCAATCATGAAGAATATCAATATCTTTTATATTTGAGAATCATCTACTAATAAATAAATAAGATCAACGCAAACATAAAAACTCTAAAATAAAATAAAAAATGATCGATTTCTAATGATAATAAGATAAGATCATTATGTGAAATCTTGTACAACACATAAACAACTCTCGTATGTATTTAGAACCCAAATACATTGATACTTTCTAAAACAATAATTTAACATAAATCTCACAACATTCTACTACAAAAATATAAGAAAATTCAAATACATTGTGAACTTAGAGTCGCCAATGTAAAAACAGGTCAGTCCGACCCGTTTAGGCCTTTTCCGCTTTTGGCCCGCCAAATTTGGGTTGGCGGGCTGACAAACCATTTCTTCGTCTCCAATCATTGTGTTATTCTTCATCATCAATGATCTTCGTTTTCTCCAATTCTTTGTTTTCTGCAAAAAAAAAAAAAAAAAAAAAAAAAAAAGCCACAAAACCATCACAACCAACAAAAACCCACTACAAAAACCCAACCTACAAAATTATCACAAACATATTAAGAAACCCAAATCACAAGCAGATCAAAAACTCTAAATCGCAACCACATCAAAAAACCCCAATCGAGAAGCCTCCAAACCCTAACTTGAGAAACCCCAATTATGATCATTGTGGTTTACAAAACGAGAAACGAAATTGAAGCCTTCACCATCGTTCCTCTCTACTCAAATGTAGGCACACAACTTCCTCCTTCCAAATCTAGTCGCATCAACAAACGTCGAGTCACCAACGTGTTGTTGATGACCTTGTTGTCTCTTACGACCTTTCCAACGACGAAGGTGTGATGGTTTGAAACGTGATAATGGAGTGAGTTTATCTATTTGTGTGAGTGTTTATGTGAGTATTGGCTTTTTCTGTTAGGTGTGCGATTTCAAATGTTGGATACTAAAATGATGAAACTGAATGATGATGAAAATGTGATAGATGGAGAAGAAGATGATGAAGATGAGAATGAGAGATTGGGGATAGACTTTTGGAGGGAAGAAAGGGTTGCTTCTCGACCTCTCTCACAAACATACAAATGAAAATGAAAATGGGTTGACAAAAATAAAAGCATCACAACACATGAATTAGGTGCAAACGGGTTGCGGGTTGGCTCGCATAAACCCGCCCTGCAACGCATCGGGATGTCAGTCATGTCGAGCCAAATGCAATGAGTTTGTAGGTTCAATCACTTAACCCGACCCACAATTTTTAAGTTGAGTTGGTGGGTCGGTTCGTCAGGCCTGACCCACTTTGAGTTCCCTCCTTAGAGTCTATTATATAACTATTATCGCTCACTTCCTTGTTTATCTTGGGTGACATGGGACTTTCTAAGATATATTATTTTCATCAACCCATCAATCTCTACCATGATTAAAATAAATGCATCCTCATTGTTTGTACAAGCAATCATACTCCACCATGGATAATATACTCACTTGGAACTAAATCATCCCAAGAATTTCCTTTTAGCAACCAATGATAATTCTCCAACAATAAAGAATTCATATTCTTCTTCTCCTTTTGTGGAAGATCAAATTAAATTGTAGCCACAAAGCAAACTAAAAATATTTTATCGAACCATAAGTTATTGATACCACTCTGATGGGAGAAAAACATGTCATCATGAAAAACATCAACATTTTACTCTTAAGAATCACCACCCCATCTATAGAGAAATAAAATCAACAAAAGAATATAACATGAAAACTTCAAACCTGGAGAAAAACCATAACGTTGTCTAATGACCATCATTGAAAAATATTATGTGAAAAGTTGTACGACACATATAACAACTCTCTGCCCTTTAACCCCAAATACACTCACATTTTCCAAAGCAATAATTTAACTTAAACTTCACAACACTATACTACAAGAGTATAAAAAAAGTTAAATACTTACTTAAAAGTGTTTTTGACTTATGACAATAAACATCATAAACTTAAAGTCCGTTATATAATTACTATCACTCACTCCCTTTACTAAGTGGTGTGAAACTTTAAAAAATGTACTATATTCATCAACCCAATATTATGGATTAGAATTTATAAGATTAAATTTCAATTTAATTGCAATTATCACTTAAATGTTGAATAACCTTTTGACATGTTTTATTAAGAAGCCAATCGGGTGATTTTTGTCAAAAGGGAATTACAAGTTGGTTTTAACACGACATGTTAAAATAAAGTATTCAAGGAGTTGGTATTTTGTTTTATCCGACCATATTATATGTTTATAATTAAGAAATTTCGGTTAGGAATGTTATTTTTGGATAGTGTTTTTGTTACATTGATCCGGATTTTTTTTATAATTTAAACATAAATGAAAATATTCTGTATATGTTTTTATTTTGAGATATCTTTTATTATTATTATAACATCTCTAGTGAAAAGGTTTTGTAAAAGTTTCTATCAATCAAAATATTTTAATGCAAGTCTCAAATATTGATTTTAAAGAACTCGTGTTTGTAATATCCATATTATAATATATTTTTTAATGATAAGAAGCTCATGTAACTAACTTCCATCAAGGATATTTAATGTAAGAATTAAAAGATCATATATTCGTTTATGAGCAAATGTGTTTTTTGTTTCTGAAAAAGTAATAAATTTTTACTTTAGTTGCTATAATTGTTGTCATGATCATTCCTTCAAAGTTGAAATTCTATTTGTGTACGTCAGTGTTTAATTCGAAGGATTTTCCAAATTGTAATATCTTTTTAATCTTAATGGTTAATCTAATTATATTTATATAAGTAATATTTCATATTATTTTTTGTCGTATATAATTATTTTTTTACACTTTATCAATCGGATCAAAATATAGGATAAAAGTTATATATATAATTTAGATTTAATTATGACTTGAATTATAGTTCGAATCATTTAAACTTAGATATTTATCTAAAAGATATAAGTGTTTAAACAATTATGTATAAATAATATATTTCTAATTTAATAAATAATAATTTATTTAATATGATGTTTTTTATTTTAAAATATATCCAAATTAAATTTCTATATTTTTAATTTTGTGATATATAAATACATGGTTAAATATAATATATCATGCCAATTAGTTGGAATTGTAAGGTCCGATGGGCCAGGCCTATCAATTCTATAACATGTTCTTTGTTTTTTTTTCAAAGAAGACACTTATTCTCTATCTCTCTAGTTTTATACTTTTTGTTATCTCTTTAAATATTTATCTCTTCGGTAATAATCTACCCGTTTTTCAAGTACGGGCTCGCGGAATCTTCCCTCTTTCCTCGAATATATCAGAAAATGATTTGTAGTTTAATATTAATTAATTTAGTTGCGAGAAAAAAAAAAAAAGCATATCTCAACAAGTTTAAGAACTCCTTTCCGACTAAAATTTGGTATATTTAGGTTTGGTGAGGCTTAATTTTTTGTTTTGATTAAATTTTATTTATCGGTAACTATCCAATCCCAATTTCAAATCTGTTAGATGAAACTTTTAAAAATGAAAAATTCAAAATATTTAATCCAAAATTTTAATATAATTTTTTGGTTGGGTTGAACAAAAGGTCAAGATGGGCTATCCTTGATCGAAAGTTAAGACGAACAGGTCCATAGAGATGGTAACGGGGCGGAGCGGGGACGGGTTTCGCTATCCCATACCCATCCCCATAAAAAATATTCATCTCCATCCCATACCCAAACCCAACGGGTATCAAATTTTTGTCTCATACCCAAACCCAACGGGTATCAAACTTTTGTCTCATCTCCATCCCCACCGGGTAACGGGTATAATTTAGTACCCATACTCATACCCGTTGTGTTACCACTTCAGTGTTAATTTTAATTATTTTTTTATAAAATAATAAAAAATTATAGTAAAAGAAACATAATATTATCAAATATATAGGACGATGGTTGTTTCTTCAATATCAATTACTTTGAAATAAATTATAATTGTTTACATTTTAGATTAGAATACCAAATAAAATTTCATTAGAACAAAAATATTTATTAAATTTGCAAACATTAATGAAACCTAGTTGATAAAATTTAAAAATATTTTTTTAAAATATAAAAGAAAAACAAATATTCAAATTAAAATATATTTTAAATATTTGTTTACTTCAATTTCTTAAATTCTAATCAATATTTTTTTTATATACTAATAAAAGTTAGGTTAAGTTATTCCTTTGGTCCTCATTTTCGTAGCAAAATATCAATTTAGTCCCTCAATTTTTTTTTTATCTTAATTTGGTTCTTATTTTGGAAAATATGATGCAATCAAGTCCTTTCTGTTAGTGGTGTAGTAACGATGTTAAATGGGGTGCCATGTGTCAGTTTCTAGATTTTTTGAATATTTTATTTTATTTTTTTAATTTTTTTATTATTTTTTTAATTTTTTTAAAAGAATTACAAATTTGTCACTTGTCAAGCTGACATCGTGCCACATGACCGTGACAGTGCCACGTGTCATAATTATGCCAGATGTCATTTTCTCATTCTCAATTTGGTCCATATATTTTAATTTTTGTTTCAATTTAGTCCCAATTTTTGTAAAAATTGTGGAATTTCGCCTCTCTCCAAATTGAAACAAAAATTAACTTTTATATAAATGTTATACAAATATTTTTATTAAATTTGATTTTTTTATTCAAATTGATATTTTTATTACATATTTTCAACAAAACTAAGTTTATTTAAATTTGTTTCACATTCAAT
>Ga0209589_1003175_pt1 | contig 28843 bp, 12 predicted proteins | sample CowpeawhiteBW_FD_187525 | JGI IMG/M metagenome (GOLD analysis project Ga0209589, IMG submission 187525) | Root nodule microbial communities of legume samples collected from California USA - Cow pea white BW (SPAdes) (version 2) | ecosystem: Host-associated > Plants > Roots > Nodule | place: USA...
TGCTTCCATTTTCTTTAGCAAAGAAAATAACAATATCAAGATGAGTAGCATCCATATGGCCATAATCAGAATCACCATCTTCATAAGCAAAGTGTGTTTCTATGTTCTTCTCATTATTTGTAAGATGCTTTGGTGTACAATAAGTACAACTCAAATGGCCTTTACCATCGTAATGGTAATAAATACTTTCATCTTTTTGTCAATATTTTCACATTTTCCTTTTCCTCTTTTTTTTCACATTATTGTGCCACTTCTGGTGACAAAATGTGTCTTTAAAATTTTCTTTATAACCATGTCCATAATCAAGATCACGATCACGATCACGATCATGAAATATAAATAAAATGTTGCTGCATTCACTTCTGGGAATGGAGCAGAACCAATTTGGACAACTTTCATGATTTTCTATCAAAAGCAATGAGCCATACAAAGACATGAAATAAATTCATAATATTGATTGCTGCATTCACTTTTGGGAATGGAAGAGATTAGACGGATCTCATGATTTTTCATCAAAAGCTTTATTGTTTTGTCCAGCCAGCCATACATAGGCATGAAATAAATTCATAATATTTGTGAATCCTTTTTCACAATATTTTTGTCGCATGAGCAAATTAGTTGCTTAGATGCTTTATTTCTTGATTTAATGGTATTCAATTATCCATTGCATCTAAATGTATTTCAAAATTTAAAATCCAATATAAGAAATTCTTCCTTGCAATATCAAGGGTCACAAATCCAAAATTTTGCAATGTTTCGCGTGTTTAGAACTAACACATAAAATAATAATATTAATAATAATAATCGTCATAATAAAAATAAATAATAAGACGAAGATGAAAATTGATAAAGTCAAACAATTCTTATCACAAGAGGAAGAATATAAGGTAAAATTATAAATTGAGAAAGGATTAGAAAGATCCTGGATTGAGACACGCAGAGCCCTGTCATTAGAGAGAAAAAACTTTCACTAGTCCTCAGTTGGTTGGAACATCTTGCTGATAACGTGTTATGAAATAAAATGAATAACAAAGAGAATAATAGATAATAGAGAAGAAACAATAGAGAATAGAGAATGAGAGAATAGGGAGCAACTCATATGTGTATTGTTATTGATAGGAAGAGTCCTATTTATAGATACAATATGTATGTAATCCATAAAGGAAACAAATCAACTTAGTTAATACAAATATTTACCATAAAGTGTGTTTCTATGTAAAATATTTACATTGTTGATTAATTAAGAATACAAAATTATACTATCAAAAAAATAGTAACACGCTATATTTTAATTACATATCAATATATAAATATCAATATATAAATGACATTTCTTCCAAGTTTCCATGAATATGGAAACAAAAATATGTACAGTATAAACAAACAGTGATGGATTAAGTTAAAATCTCTTAAAGAAAATTAAATGAATCAGAATCTGAAGAGGATACATATCGATCTGGCATGCATTTTGGTCCATGTGAGCTTGTCTACGAGATTCCACCTCACATGAAAACAACGAAAATGATGAACTCAAATGAAAACACCTTCTTCCTCAGTGAGCCAAACATGTATTCCCTACCATTCTTCAAACTTCAAATAATTAACTAACAAGTACAAAGAAAAAACCTGGTTAATAATGAACAAATCCCGTGTAAAGTCGAAATCTGATTCTTGGTTTCTGCACATAAACCATATTTACCAAAAACCGTTTAAAAGTTAAACCTTAAAGAATGATGAGACACATTAAAAGACAAAAAACCTCAAACCAAAACCATAAATGAAACCTTTGTAGAAAGACATGGAGGTCCTATCCTTAGTTGTCAATAATTGGCATGACATGAGAAATGAGCTAAGCAAAAGGAATGGAGTCATCAAATAAGACATTGCATTGTAGTATTTAATAAAGTGCCTTTTTTTTTCCATAACCAGAAAGAATGTGTACCCTCATGTTTTCAGAACTCACCTAAACATAATACAACACATGCCACTCAACACCATTAATGTCTTTATGAATAGGTTTCCTTACCACTCTACATCAACATTCCTTTTGCCAAAATATACTCACACCACAACACTTTCACTGTTTTTTATTTTATTTTAATTTAAAAAAATAACTTTTAAATTCATGTTTACATGACTATCACTGAAAACATAAACTACAGCAAAGGAATATGTAATCTTCTTTTTGTTTCATCTGAAAAAAAGAAAAAGAAAAGAGAGTTCAGATGTCATCGCTTTCTGTTATTTTATTTTAGTAAATGATTTACGATAAAAAATTCACCATCATTTTTCTCATCTTTCCACTTTTGGCTTGTTGGTGGTAAATACTTTAGAGCGGAAAAAATTGAAAAGCTTTTGTGATAACAAAAGTCAATGCTAATACATTTTGAGACAAAAAATATTGCAATTAAAAGAAGGCAACTTTTACTATTACCAGTGTTATTATAAAATATTAGTTTAGGGGCATAAGTTTTTACAATTTCTCTTCACATATAATTTTTTAAATCTCAAAAAATTTCTCTAATTCAGAATATTTATCGGCAGGTTTCAAAATAGAAATATAATCTGTTTCATTTTCATTTTTATATGTATCTTTTGTTTATATTTTTAAAAAATAAATATATTTTTTTTATTCATCATCTATATATCAATTCAAAAACAAAAATTAAAAGAATTATCAAAATTTTAAACATGTAATTATTAAAATAAAATTATAATAATTAAGTCACAATTAAGAAAACAAATGGTTACGAAGAGGTATGTAGTACATAATTTTATAAAATAATATATATATGAGAAATATAAAAAGAAGACAAATTATGTTTATTTTTTTATTTAAAAAAAATCATGCAAGAATAAGAATATGTAAAAAGTAAAAATATCTTAATAAATTTATTTATTTTTATTATATTTAATTTTTTATTTATTATTTATTAACGTTGAATTTATACTTATTAACAAAATAAAATTCTACCTAATTTAATCTTCCCTAATATAAATATATTACATGTCATTTTAATTTCTTTTAAAATTTAAGAAACCGTGACTCTGATGGAACACTAAGATCCGTCTCTGACGACCGCCCCTACCGGTCACCAACTTCACTCTTCGTTCCTCGACACAATCAACCATGTCAACCAACCAAATACCGAATAATTCGGTATCACTAAATACATGCCTTTCAAAGTAATATATATAGTATATTATAATATATAATTACCTTTTTTTAAAAAAATTAGAAAGTTAGAGAAATAAAAGTAGAGAGAGAAAGACAGATCCCTTTGTCTCAGTGAAAGAATTTTTTTTTTTCTAATTTTTTATTAATTTTATTTTTCTGCTTTGGGTTGCGATTGTGCGTGGGAATTCAGATTGCTCCTCCGTCCCGTTTCGTGTCGTTCACAACCGCTCCTTTCATTTCTTTGTTTTTCGCACAGACAGAGAGCGAAAACACAGAGAGAGAAAGAGAAACGAAATAACCTAATTGAATTTTCCTCTATTTTCGGAAAATTTGCGTGTGTGTGAAAATCTTAATTTGAATTGGAGGAGCGGAGGATCTATGTTAGGGTTTTTAATCGCAATTTTTTGAACCGAATCGAAATGTTGGCACAGGACGCTGTTTCGCGGGAATTCTAGCACCGATCTTAGAGGAATTGCTCGAATCTTAGGGTTAAGAAATGGACGTTGATTCCTCGATGGTGCCGGAGGCCGATCACGATTCGGCGGTGCAGAACCATGCTGAGAGAGACCAGTTAAAAGAGTCACAGCCTCCTCCGTCGCCGCCGCCTTTGTCGACGGCAGGTGGATCTCCAGCTCAGTCGCCGTCGCAACAGCAGCCGTCGTCGCCGGTGACGGCAGGTCAGATGCAGCACAGTTCGGTGGTTGGTCCGAGACTCGCGCCGACTTACTCAGTGGTGAATGCTATTTTGGAGAAGAAGGAGGATGGGCCGGGACCGCGGTGCGGCCACACGTTGACGGCGGTAGCAGCGGTCGGAGAGGAGGGGACGCCGGGGTATATCGGTCCGAGGCTGATTTTGTTCGGTGGTGCCACTGAGCTTGAAGGGAATTCTGCGGCCTCAGGGACTCCTTCATCCGCTGGAAATGCTGGCATACGTATGTATTTTACTTTCCTTTTCGTCGTGAAGGCAATAACATAACGTAGATGCAGCTGCCGAGTATTTTAACTTTTGGTTTGATAGTCTGATCAGAATCTGGAAATTTATGCTTCGCGCTTTGCATGCGACCGTGTATGTATTTGGCTAGTTGTTATAGATGTTTATACACGATGACTTCGATTGTTTGTTGGTTAAGGTTATGGAAATGTAAGTGCTATGCCAGAGGTTTTTTTCCCGTCGTTGTCCTCCTTATGAACTAAATGCTGGTCATGGAGACCATGGTTCTCATTAACGTTGTTTTGGATACTTCATTCATATTGGGCACACTACAATGCAATAAATGAGTTGAAATCTATGGAAATTTTTACCTATATTGCTGTTTTATTATTTGTTTCCTTTTTTGTGGTCTGTGGGTTAAAATGGAAGTTTATAGTTAATTATAAAACGTTTCCATTTGCATGGCTTTCTGCCCTCTTTTTAGTGGGGCACAAAATGGATGAAAAAAACAGTATTAGGAAACATTTCATTAGATTAGCTGGTCTTTAATTTCTTAATATAATGTGTCTTATTCATTCCAATCCAATATATGTTTACTCCGTCCGTACTTCTATGCTTACTTATGAGCCAGAAATTTATTTCATTATTAATTATATCTTAACCAATTGTTGAATTGGGCCAATCCCCATTTCTTTGCTGTGGGTTATGGAATATTGTCTTTGTCTGAAGCTATGAAGCTCAGATTCTTAAAAAACGGTAACTTACTGGTGCAATCCACATATCTGATATCTGATACCAATATCCTAAATAAAGTATTTAAGGAGTATTCTTCAACTTTTATTTTTATTTATTTTTAAATTTAATGGACTGATGTTTCGGATGTGTTTCTGCTACTTTGAGTACAAATAAAATTATATATGATTGTATCTCTTCCTCAATATCCATAAAGCTATTAGCAATTATATGGAGCCAGACTTCTTTTAAATAGTACAGATGATACATTTTGTCACATTCTAACACAGGTTATGGAAAAATATGTAAAGGGAAGATATGTAACTGTGATTTTCTTGCAATGGTAACAATTATTCTTTTTTGGTTGCAAATTTTGATCATCATTCATGATAAAGTCTTGAATTAATTGCAAAATATCAACATCTCTTTGCAAACACTATGCATTTGCATGAGTTTTTTTTTTTTTGTATATAATTCATGTCAACATAGTTCTAGGACTTAAATTATATATTGAATTTTTACTAAATTTCTGTATTCTTGTATCCATGTCACATCATTTCCGAGTTACTTGAAGTAATAAGGCTCCGTTTGTCTTAACTTTTTTATTTCCTTTCTTCCTGTTGCTTCTTTTGCTGCTGTAACTGGGTAAGTTTTTTGTTTGAGATATTGTGGTGTATAATGGAAACAGTCATTTTATTCCAGAAAAAAATTGGATTCACAAAAGGTACCTGTCATATCTGTCAAGAGATGGTTGTTTGCATATTTGGCTCTTTATTTCCTGAATACTCAAATATGTTGTTTCTCACGAATTGCAGTCTGAAGTGGTATTGATGGTAAATTATCATGAATTATAGGACAGAGATGGTTTCACAAGATTGATGGTTGATTGTTGTTGTTTCTGGTGGGTTACTTTATATATCATTACTGATGAAGGAAAAAATATAAAAAGGCTGATTAAGAATGTTTTGTTTCTCATCTAGGCCCAAGTGGTATTGTTTTGGGCAAGCAATGCAGCCCATTTCTACGTAGTTGACAGGCCTTGCTATATATCATAATTTAATGGCTATACTTTTGTACATCATTTGAAGCTCCATACAATTGGTGCAGTTCTTGAAGTTCCAGCTATCCTTCATTATTTCTGGTGCAAGCCAATGTCAGAAGCTAAATACTGATGTTAAAACTTGATTAGGCCGTTCCTAATTTAATTGGAATATGCATAATCTATTCATTGTATTAGGGATGTTTCAAGACAGACAATGATTTTTTTCTACATGTTGTGCATTCCTTGCTCCGCCCTTTGTATAAGCACTGATATTGATTGGATTGGTTGGTGTTTATGGTTGAAATTTGTCATGACTGGTACATTTCATTTGCACTGCAGGTTTATCTGGTGCCACTGCTGATGTCCACTGTTATGATGTCATAACTAATAAATGGTCTAGGTAAGCTCAGTACTAAGTTCTTCTTAAGGCTTAAGTAATACTTGTATACCCTTGTGTACTTTGCTTCAGTGCTTATTAGGAAATTTATTGCAGGATAACTCCCATTGGTGAGCCTCCAACGCCTAGGGCTGCACATGTGGCAACTGCTGTGGGAACTATGGTAGTTATTCAGGTAGTGTTGAGAGTCTATCTCTTAGGTTATCTAAGTATTGTTTAATTTGTTTCCCTAAATGAGTACTGCCATTCTCACTGGAGTATTTGCACACCATAAAACAGGGTGGCATCGGTCCTGCTGGTTTGTTTGCTGAGGATCTTCATGTTCTTGATCTCACTCAGCAACGACCACGATGGCATAGGTTAGATAGAATAATAAACTACGTTTTCTTTCCTCCTTAGTGATGTTTATCTGATTTAGTGTATTCTGAATGTCATTTAGAGTTGGTGTTCCTGGCCCTGGACCAGGGCCACGCTATGGACATGTTATGGCTTTGGTGGGGCAGAGGTATCTCATGGTAATTGGAGGCAATGATGGTAACTACCGGAATGCTCCTTTTTACATTGTTCGTACTGGATGTTTCCTCTAAATGCAAATTTATTGGATGTTAACTCATTTGTTGCCTGCTTTCCAGGAAAAAGACCTTTGGCTGATGTATGGGCTTTGGACACAGCTGCCAAGCCTTATGAATGGCGCAAGTTGGAGCCAGAAGGAGAGGGTCCACCTCCATGCATGTAATGTGTCCATGAAACTTACCCTTCTTTAGTAATATCTTGACTTCACTACGCACACACATGTTAATTAACTACATTGAATATTATGCATGCGCCGTATCAAAATCCTTTGATTTCATGGACTAAGTTTGAGGGTCACTTGGGGCAGGTTTTTCTTGTCTGTAGCTTCTGATGTCTTAAACTAGGTTCTGATGGTTAATATAGGTGACTGTAATTGAGTTGAATAAATTTGAATCCTTCATGTTGGTTTGTTAGATTGACATGCTTGTGAAGATGTGGATGTGTTGGTTTGTTAGACTGATATGCTTTTGGTTAAATTTATTTTTAAGTTTGCTTCCCTTCATATCAAATTCTTTGTCCCATTTTTTAATTATTTCCATGCCTTGGCTTTGTTCCTAATGTTCTTTGTTCTATCTATTCCCCTCTTCCTCCTCCAGGAAAAAATTGGTGAAAACAGAATTTTCTGTAATTTTCAGTAGTTCTGCCATGTTAAACATGCTATTATCCGGTTTACTATTGCATTGTATATTTGGGATGGTATATTTGTTGATCACGGCTTTATTCTTTCTACATCTTGAGAACGTTTTATATTAGAGTTGGATTGCCTTTATATTGGGGTTGCTTTTATGTGTGATGATAATTAGGTTGTGGAATATTCTTAATGAAGAGTGAATGTTAAATGCTACATTATTGTTTAATTGGAAAGGCTCCTCTAAAGCAAGTTTGTATTTGTTGAGGTTAGCAAATAAAGATAAACTCCCTTAATTTTGTTGGAGATCATATATCAATTAGAGATATAGCTAAATTATAGTTTATAAATGGATACAAATCTTACTTTGCAAGTTATTTTTACAAGGTGGAGTTAGGCTTAACTCCACTTTCTAAGGTGGAATTAAAATCTATCCTAACAAGGCTTATTAGACCTATTGTATTTCTTGCTATTGGACCACTCTCAAATCACCCACAAGTATTTAGTCCCATGCTCTAGATGTCCAGTTCTCGATATGACAGGGTGCATTGGAGTTCTCACATGAACTAAACATATGACTAGATTATAATATATAAGTAGGTACAAACTTCATTTTACAAGACAATTTTGTAGAGTTGGGTTAGGTTTAGTTCTACTTTCTTAGAAATCTAATAAATTACATTGTAAACTTAACTCAATATATGATGTAAGGTTGAATGTGCCCTTAGTTGCTGACTTTGGTGGCAAACTTACTTTAGGGGAGCTTTCTCCTGTTGTTATTTACTTGATCAATCATGATTCTTGACCGTTTTTGCTAAATTAGCTAATGGTGTGTTTTTATTGAGCTCGGTAGTGTACTACAAAAACCTTGATTGTTGTTACCACAACTAAAACTTTCCTTTTCTTTATTTTGTTGTATACTTGAATCTTTTATGATTTGGGGTTGAGTTACTGTTTTGTCATTTACTTTTTACTAGGTATGCAACTGCCAGTGCACGATCTGATGGGCTTCTTCTGCTTTGTGGAGGGAGGGATGCCAATAGTGCTGTGAGTTATCTATTCAGACATTCACTGTCATTCTATTGAATTGAATTCTATAGGAATTTGCTTGTATGAATTTTCCATAGTTTGTCATTAGTATCACTTTTATTTCCCATTATGCCCTTGTGGTTTACCTGCACTGTGGCCCATCCACTTTTCTTAAGCTACCATGGTAGATTAAGATGTTAACTCACCATAATAATTAGGTCTGTCTCTACCTGGTTTCCATATAAAGAACATTCTGATGGAGGAGTAAACAGGGGCAAAGATAAGGTATGTTCAAGAGTTGAAAAAAGAAAGGCAAAAACAAAACAGAGATACTAGGAGGATTGTAGCAGATTACAGGACAGTATCTTTCTTTTGCAAATTGGATTGACCCGAAGAATCGTGACTACCTTCAATTCTTCATAAATAAGTGATCTTCTGTTTTTGTTCTTGACTTGAGCGTGAAGTAGATCCAGAGTGAGAGCAATATGAGGCTTGCAATTCAGTGCAAAATAATATCATAATCCTGTTGAACTGCTGTTTGAGCAAAGGAATCTCAATTTAATATCATAATTCTGATGTAAACTGTATTTACTCTTTCTTGATAAGTAAAATAACTTGTTTCCTTATAGAGTTATTACTTTGAAGGAAGAAAAATCCATAGCCACATTAGCACTTCATTTTTTCAAAGCGCAGCACAAGGTCCAGCAAGCAGCAAGTAGCAATATGTTCATTTCGTAGATCCCACTCCCTTGACTAAGCATAATCTCTGTTCATTTTGTCCACTGTTTTAACCTCCATCCAGAACACGTTATTGTTAAATTGTTTCTTGGCACCCACTCATTTATTTTTAAATCTGACTTACCCACATATAGGACTGGTATAGAATCCGGTGATATTTGAGTTCAAATAAATGAAGCTAGATAATACTTTTGGCAATAACCTGTTGAAAATTCTGACAACTATACAGAATCTTTAAATTGCTCAGGCAGTCTATTATTACCTGCGAGTAAATAGTCAACACTCATGGTTATTTTATGTTTGACCTCGTTTCTACCGATAGTTATTGTTAGAAGTGGGTTTTAAGCCTAACTCAACCTCACAAAACTGGCTTATAAGGTGAGGTTTGCACCTCACTTATATACTATGAAATGGCCTTATCTCTAGTCGATGTGGGACTTCCAACACACCTCCTCACGCCGAGGTATATTCATCTCGTGCGTGGGACAAGAAATTAGTGGGTGGTCCGTTAGCGGCCCGATATCGGGTGGAACAGAATGTCCAAGAAAGTTCGCTAGGATAGGCTCTAACTTGGCTCTGATACCATGTTAGAAGTGGGTTTTAAGCCTAATTCAATCTCACAAAACCGGCTTGTAAGGTGAGGTTTGCACCTCACTTATATACTATAAAATGGCCTTATCTCTAGTCGATGTGGGACTTCTAACAGTTATTATCAATTTCTGCTTTTTGTTTTCTCATTAACAAACGGTTATTGGTGGATTCATGTAATTCTGTCTTTGTTAAGTATTTTCATGTGGCCCATATGAATTTCTTGTTTTTAACCTGACCACATGTTCTTTCCCTCTTGCCCTTCCCTTAAATCTTATATTACAGCCATTGGCAAGTGCATATGGACTTGCTAAGCATAGAGATGGCCGTTGGGAATGGGCCATTGCTCCTGGTGTCTCACCATCTCCAAGATATCAACATGCAGCGGTATGACTTAGTTTCTTTTATTTTTTATATTTATTTCTTAGTTGGTCATATATTCTAAGGATTTCAATTTACTTGTTTAACGATTCCAGGTATTTGTTAATGCAAGGCTTCATGTGTTTGGTGGGGCTCTTGGGGGAGGACAGATGGTTGAAGATTCATCAAGTGTTGCAGGTACTTGGTTCTTTGTTGTGATGCTTAATCTTGGATAAAGAGCAGAGGTACAACTGTTGATTGTAAAGTTAATATCTTTTATTGTACTAACATACGTGCTATTGCATAACAAACTATGAAGTTGTTAAAATATGCCTTTTTAATTTTGGATCAACTGTTATGACTTGTACTTTATCTGTGTATCCCTCACTTTAGAGAACTTAAATCTTTTACGGAGTAGTTATTTGCCTTTATAACCTTATATCTTCCTATATTCTTGTGTACATATTTTTTTCGTTTTTGACTGAAGGATGAATTTACTTTTGGACAAATTGAGAAAGAGAATCTTGTGGAAATCGGGATGACCTGTTATAAGCGATACCAAATACTTTTGAAGTTTCATTACTGTTTTAGCTACTGTGTAGGGTACCTTGCTCGTGCCTAGATGCTGCTGTAGCCTTTAGTTATTTTTTTCCGATGGTAATTTCTTTTGTATGTGAAAGCATGATTTATTGTTATGCCAATTAATGTAGCATTTATAAGTATTTCTTTTGTTTCTTTTGCTGTTTGTAGTATTGGACACTGCTGCTGGTGTTTGGTGTGATACAAAATCTGTTGTTACCAGTCCAAGAACAGGTAGATACAGTGCTGATGCTGCTGGTGGAGATGCATCAGTTGAGTTGACACGGCGTTGTAGGCATGCTGCTGCTGCTATTGGTGACCTGATTTTTATCTATGGTGGTTTGCGTGGCGGTAAGTCTTAAATTTAAGTTACTTGGGTTCATCTAAATGGAATTAATTTCGTATTTGCTTGAACATTCATGACTGTTTTTGTTATAAAAATTAGGAGTAAATTTTATATAATAAAGAATATCTAGATTATATATGTATTATTTGGAAAGTTTTTATGTATTACCGTATCATATCTTAATTATTAGGGGATGTAAAATCTCCTCTAATTATTGTATTGATTATAAGTAAAGCATGTGTTGTTTTAAAAACACATACAACTCAATGTCTCTCTCTTTCCTATAGTTTAACATGGTTTTAAGCCTATTCTAGCAAAGTTTGCTGTTGGGTCTATCGCACTAACTACTATCAGTCCACTTTTAGACCACTCATAAACATCTATTCTCACACTCGAGATGTCCAATCCTTGGTGTGAGGGAATATGTTGGAGATTCTATATCGACTAAAGATATGACCAAATTCTAGTATAAGTGGATGCAAATTTGCCTTACACTGGTCTTTTAAGGATAAGTTAAGCTTAAAGTATGCTTTCTAAGATGGTGTGATATGGTAGTATACACAAGTTTTTACATGGTGTCAAACAATTATCTCGTGCATGGTTTGAGAGTTTTCTTATTATAATCCAATAGTTTGTAATAAACGAAGCAATGTTAATTACTCTCTGTATTATTGTTATTCTCCCCTAGGTTATATCTATCTCATTGTGTATGTGAGCAACATTGTTATCACTATAGTGATAAGGATGGTATTGTATAACTAAAACAATATCTTGTTCAAAAGCTCTAGACAAAAGATCTTGGACACCTAAGGCATTTTCTTGGTATAGAAGTTGCACAATCCAAGGATGGTTTGGTCATATGTTAGAAAATGTACTCTTGACATTCTAGGAGAAATAGGGATGTATAGTCCGTGGACACCTGAATGAGTTTGTACCAAACTTGTACTTGACTGAGTAGTGCTGTATTTTGATTCTGGGGTATACATTATGTTAGTTGGTAAACTAAAATACCTAACTGTGGCCAAACCTGAGATGATCTCTGTAGTGACCATAGTAAGTCAATTTTTAAACTTTTTTAGTCAAGGTCACAACCATACAAATAGTAAAGTATGTTAAGAATGCTCTTGTTAAAAGCCTCATTTACAAAGATAAGGGAAATAATCAAATTGTTGTGTATTTTGATGTTGACTAGGTAGGGTCACCAATCTGATTGATCCTCCACTTTAGGGTATTGTGTTCTTGTTGGAGGTGATTTAATATTGTAGAAAAGTAAGAAACAATTTTTGTGGCAAGATCACGTGCAGAACAAGAATACAACGAAATAGCATTAGTCATTTGTGAGCTCATATGGCTAAAATAACTCCTCAAAGAGCTTAGACTTGGATAAAATTTCTAAATGCACCTTATATGTAACGACTAGACAATATTACACATTGTCTCGTATGCTGACTTTAGTAGGAGGACCAAGCATATTAAGGGGGATCGTCACTCATAAAAGAAAAGACTGGAGTCTTGAGATATCACTACTAGATTTGTCAATTCTAGTAAATAGTTGGTTGACATTCACCAAGTCTCTTAAGAGAATAAAACACTGATTATATTTGCTGCAAGCTGGACAGACATGACTCATGCTCCAACTTAAGGAGCAGTGTTATACTTGTAGAAATAAGGATCATATCCTTATTATTTGAGGATATCAAATCTCCTCTATTTATTGTATTAATTCCTTTTTGTTAGAAAAACACAGTGTCAGCTCAATCTCTTTTTTTCCTATTGTTCAACACTTTTATCAATATCAATGTTGTTGATGAGGTCATACTTTTTTATGATGTTAATTTAGTCACTTCAATGTATCTAATTCACACATTTTATTTTGCTTAATATTCAGTTGAATTTATTGTTATTATTTTTTTATTTTTGTTTGGACTTTGAAGCAAATGGAATTAAATGTTAGTATTGCTTACTAGAATATGAATTCTTGGTGCTAGGAGAGGAGGTGGAAGGTAGAAACTTACGAAATAGCTCAAATCACATGATCATCTTAGCATATCTTAGAATATGGATTCCGACTTAATTTAACTTTACAAAATCAATTTGTAAGGTGAGATTTGCACTCCATTTATATACTATATTTTAGTCATATTACTAGTTAATGCAAAATCTCAATATACTGTTTCAAGTTGAGAATTGGACATCTTAAATGCGAGACTAAATTTTAGTGGTCTAATTATGGGCCAATAGTGTATTGGATGATAGGTCCAACAAAATAGCTAGAATAATCTCTTTCATTATAATTGTGAGATGAGATTTGAATGAACTCAACTTCACACAAATGGTTTTTAGGGTAAGGTTTAAATCCACTTATATGCTATATTTTGACCATATCAGGCCATGTTAGATTATCAAGCTTGAGACTAGATATTTACAAAATATCCCAGTTCAACCACATATGTGGCCACATTGTAGCATATTAATCGGAGCAATTCTCATCTTGTTATTTTGTCCCACTTTCTATTAATTATTGTGTCATCCGCTATCAAATTACTCACCACAAATATTTTGTCCTATGCTTGAGGTGTTTGATGCATAGTGTGAAAGAATATGTTCGAGATCTTGTATTAACTAGAGAATGATCAACTGATAGTCTAAAAGTAGGGAACAATCCTTATCATGAAAACTGTATTTGCCATTATTAGAGCTTCAATTTTTCGGATCGTTAAATATATTTCTTAGTTTTTTACTATTTTGTCAGAATGATTCTGTTGAAGATATTTCTTTCTCTTTTCTGTTGGACTGATTTTCTGTTAGACTCTCTTATGTTAGTTTTAACTGACAAGAGCGGTCAGTTACTTCTAATACCTATCAGTGATAGTTCTCTTGTCTTCTTACATGACTTCCGAAAATCTTAATCTTAATTTAGCTCAACTGCATGTTTAGGTAGCTGTTTTTGAGTTGAGTAGAGCACATCTAGATTGTTGAGAGAAACTTGGGTATTGCTTGTTGCTATAATTATAGAAATAAAAATAAGGTGCTTATCCTATATAATCAGGAATATCTAGATTATATATGTATTATTAGAAACATTTTTATTTATTCCAGTTCTATATCTTTATTATTAAAGGATATCAAATCTCCTCTATTTATTGTATTGATTCTTTTTTCTCAATATAAATAACGCACGTGTGTTGTGTCAAAAACATATGCTTTCAGTTTAACGTTTCTCTCTTCCAACACTAGGCATGTGTGAACATTATGAGAGATAATTCCAATTAACAGTTGTAAAATTCATTTATTTTTTTTTTCTATGGATCTAGGATAACAATATTATTTCAAATTTGAACTGTTGTTGAGCATGACCAGGCACTTTTCTTTTTTTTTCTTCTTGCAAGCTGAAAAGCTTGTTATCGTGCTCACTTTGGTATTGTATGCTATGGTGAGTTCTAATTTTTTTGCTTGATGTGTGAGTGACCATGTTGTATTCTTTATGCCACAGGGGTCTTGCTGGACGATCTACTTGTTGCTGAAGATCTTGCTGCTGCTGAAACAACAGCTGCTGCTTCACATGCAGCAGCTGCAGCTGCATCTAATGTACAAGCTGGACGACTACCTGGACGATATGGTGGATTTGTTGATGATAGGACAAGGCAAACCATGATTGAAGCAGCTCCAGATGGTGCTGTTGTTTTGGGAAATCCAGTTGCCCCCCCTGTAAATGGGGACATACATACTGATATCAGCACTGAAAATGCCTTAGTCCCAGGAACTAGGTATGTCTGTTTTTATCATCTGAAAATATCTTTGGGTGAAGTATTGAATTGTTATTTTGGCTTTGTCATTCATGTGAAGAATTTTTAACAGGCGAACAAGCAAAGGAGTTGAATATCTAGTTGAAGCATCAGCTGCAGAAGCTGAAGCTATTAGTGCCACACTGGCAGCTGCCAAAGCACGGCAAGTAAATGGGGAAGTTGAATTGCCTGATCGAGATCGTGGGGCTGAGGCAACACCTAGTGGGAAACAAATATATTCCTTGATTAAGCCTGATTCTTCTGCGTCAAATAGCATTCCTCCTGGTGGAGTGAGGCTGCATCACAGAGCTGTGAGTAGTACATTTTTTATTTCCTTGGGAAAATTATGTTGTCTCAAATTCCATGGATGTTGAAGGCCAATGTCCATTTCCTGGAATTTTCTGCAGGTGGTTGTTGCTGCAGAGACTGGTGGTGCATTAGGTGGCATGGTTAGACAGCTTTCAATTGATCAGTTTGAGAATGAAGGCAGGCGAGTCAGTTATGGGACTCCTGAAAGTGCAACAGCTGCTAGAAAGTTATTAGATCGACAGATGTCTATCAATAGTGTACCAAAGAAGGTACTTGTCTCTTTATTATTTATAATTGATTATAGTATTCGTACCAATAATATTGGAAAAAATGTTTAATCTTCCACATATTTTTAATGGTATCAATAATAGGTTGCCACACTGTTGGAAGCATTTTAGCTAATGGTGGTTATAATGTTCAAACTCTTTAATGACGTTAAAACTGAGAATACATGATTGGATGACAGTGAAGAATTTTTGCACTACTAGAAGATTAAAATTAAATTCTTTAAGAATAAATAGTATTTGTGTTTATTAGTTAAGCAATAGTAGAGGATCAGGTGCACTATATCTTTATATGTAATCGGTTTAAAATAACATGAACTACTTAACAACCTGACCTATAAAATCTGCTAGTCATGAATAGGGTCAGGTATTCGTTTAGTCTTGTTCGTTAACCCTCCTTTTGTTGGCATTAACTAATAACTACACCATTACATTCACACCCTTTTCCTGCATTGCAATATTTTTAATGTGTGGTGTTGAAGCTTGATTTCCTTTTACGTCTCTTCATAGGTTATTTTTAAATATTACGTTTAATCACCCAACTTGTTGGCTTCAAGTTATATCTTCCTGTTTCTTATCAAGCTTCTGGACCTTCTTTTATAGGTTGTAGCTCACCTCTTAAAGCCACGTGGTTGGAAACCGCCAGTTCGGCGACAGTTTTTCTTGGACTGCAATGAAATTGCGGATCTTTGTGATAGTGCAGAACGAATATTTTCAAGTGAACCAACCGTCATACAGCTTAGGGCTCCAATTAAAATATTTGGTGATTTACATGGGCAATTTGGAGATCTCATGCGCCTCTTTGATGAGTATGGCTCACCATCCACGGCTGGTGACATATCGTAAGTTGCTTAGTTCCCGTGGATTGATTTGTATATAAATGTGAATGAAGGATAGTTATATTGTGTCACTAATGCTATTTTTTTTATTATTATTATTATTATTATGACATCTGTCTCCTATTTCTAGTAATAGCCTCTGGGTCAATAAGTATTTATCAGATCGTTTCTGTGCATGATTGGTAGCGTGTTAAGGTGTCCAAACTACGACAACCTGCTTTTAATTGTTTGTGCCCGAGGGTTTGCTTTCAAAATATATCTTGAACATCGTGGAGTCCAACTGTATGGTTAATGTTAATGAGTTGTTTTAAATCAGACCAAACGATGGACTGGTAAGGGGCTTGATTGAGTGTTCATTGGTTTAATTATGGTTGAAGTAGGTTGAGTTGGTAATTTTAACGCATAATTTTATATTTAGTTAGATCATTTTTAAGTTACCATAAAAGGATCATATTACAAATTCTTAACTTTTTAAAGTTCTTTATAACTAGTTAAATAAAAGCAAAATATGTAAATACCATATATGAGCATTAATTCATTTAACGAAAAAACTGAATAAGCATTTTTTTTCTGAAAAGACCTGTTCAAATAAGTTTATAAGAAGGTTCTTACTCTTCTACTGGTTTTCTGGCTATTGCAGAGGTACTGAATAGAATAAATAATTAGTATTTATTTCCCCTTCCCCCATGACCGAGCAGCATTATATTTTTTGGACCATTCTAATGTAAGTGATTTAGGCATTTAATGTCCTCTAATGTTAATTTTGTATAATGACTATCAGATACATCGACTATCTATTCCTTGGAGATTATGTTGATAGGGGTCAACACAGCCTGGAAACTATTAGCCTTCTGCTTGCTCTGAAGGTACTCTGGATGCTATAGGTTGTCTTTTTGTGTTGTTTGACAAGTTTGATGGCATCAAATTTATGCATGGTTGTTTGGATTATGCAGGTTGAGTATCCGAACAATGTACATTTAATACGTGGAAACCATGAAGCTGCAGATATTAATGCCCTTTTTGGTTTCCGAATAGAGTGCATCGAGAGGATGGTAAGGACTTTGAAATTACATATGCAGGTCATCTTTCTTTTGTTATCTGTCACTCAAGAACTTCTGTAATTTTCTTATAGGGTGAGAGAGATGGAATTTGGGCATGGCACCGTATAAACCGTCTGTTTAATTGGCTTCCTCTGGCAGCACTAATTGAGAAAAAAATTATTTGCATGCATGGGGGTATTGGTCGTTCAATAAATCACTTGGAACAAATTGAGAATATTCAGCGTCCAATTACGATGGAAGCAGGATCAATTGTGCTTATGGATCTATTGTGGTTGGTGTATTTTGTATACTCGTGATGTTTGTGACAATTTATTTCATTTTCTTTTGAAAGAATGACAGCATGAAGTGTTTCTCCAGGTCTGACCCCACAGAGAATGACAGTGTGGAAGGGCTGCGGCCAAATGCTCGGGGTCCAGGATTAGTTACTTTTGGGGTGAGTGGTTGTTATTTGGTATTCGGACAAACCATTATGATTTTGTTTTAGTTTCCGGTAGAATGATATAAATAGATTAAGGTTTTTGATTTTTCTAAATTTGACAACAAATATATAATAGTTTAATTTTTATTTACTGGCATTGTAAATATTTTTACACCATCAACGAATTAAAAAAATACCTTATGTACGACTTATAAAGTAATTGTTATTAATGTCAACAGTCGTACATAATTGACCATATATGATCGGAGGATGGTGAATAAAATCTTTAGAATGTCAGTACATTCTAATTCAATTTGTATACTAATATTGTTTATTTTGTTTTTCGGTTTCATAAATTTGACAAACTTTTATTAATGCTCATGCTTATGCATTAATTTTATTATCCAGAAAATTCATGTTTATGTATTACTGTCTACTAATTTTGATGCATGATTTGAAACTTTTCAAATAAATTGTGCAGTGTTTATGCCCTGAAACTTCTAACGTGCGATTATTTTCAAAGCTAGCCTTATCATAGATAGTTGCAAAAACTACAAATCTGATTTCTTTCATTTACTAGTGCTGTTGTTTCGCTTTTCTATACTGCATGTCTAAAGTCTCATTTATTCCCTTCCCATAAAGAGTCTCTCAAAATAGATAGGGTCGATGAAGAACGAAGAATTCACCTTGATACATATCTTCGTACACTTTCACTTACATCACATACACAAGTACTCTCTGAACCATGCAATAAGGTCACCCATAATACGGCTCTCCCACTTGAGTTACCTTAGCCCTAAGCATTTTCTGTCGTTATTGTTAATGCTACACTCAGTATTTCGTCTAATTTGAAGACTTCATACCTTTTCTGATGGCTATTATTTTTATTGTTCTAGTGTTGGTAGAAACAAGATAGTCTATACAGCTTATATAGTCATCGTATGTAAGTCATTTTGTACAGCTTTAGGTTTTACTAGTTAGTCAGTACAGCTCTCAGTAAGCAATGCCCATAAATACATTTCTGTACTCATGTTTTCAGTGTGATGGGATAAAAAATTTCGGTTCATATCTAATTCTATCTTTAGTTTCGTTCATCTAAGATCTAGGCGCTTGCCTTTTTGGAATTGTTTGCTTTTTTTTTTTTTTTTTTATTTTTTTTTTTTGTTTCTTTTTTTTTTTAATTTTAGGTTCTGTTGCCTTAATTGTTTAAACTCCTTTATGTGATATTATGCTCATCTAAATGGGTCTTACTGTTGCAGCCTGATCGGGTCATGGAATTTTGCAACAACAATGATCTTCAGCTGATTGTTCGGGCACATGAATGTGTGATGGATGGCTTTGAGCGTTTTGCTCAGGGACATTTGATCACACTTTTTTCTGCGACAAACTACTGTGGTATTTGTTAATTCTCCATTGCTCAGGGCTTTCTCCATTGCACTTTCCTCTAAAGATAATTCTCCGTTCTAAATTTTGGCGCTTTATTGTTGGCTGGGTAATAGGTACGGCAAATAATGCTGGGGCGATTTTAGTTTTGGGAAGAGATCTTGTAGTGGTTCCTAAATTGATTCATCCATTACCACCTGCAATTTCTTCACCAGAGACTTCCCCGGAGCGACACATTGAAGACACATGGATGCAGGTATTGTTCACTCAATGGTTAGAGCATAATATTTCACTTATTAAATGAATACGTTCATATCTAAGTGAATTTTAATCTGAAAATTGGTATTATGGGACTAAATCTATATTTCTGCTGTTTTCTCTTTTTTGTTATTCACACATTTGTTTTTGGTTAAAACGTAATAGGAGTTGAATGCCAATAGACCACCAACACCAACTAGAGGCCGTCCTCAAGTAACAAATGACCGAGGTTCTCTGGCTTGGATATAGTGATTATGAAGGAAACCCGTATTGTTTATGCCTTGACGCTTGTGCTATCGCCTGAATTTCCGATGTTACATATAGCATGATGCCATTTACGGGGTATTGGAGCTTGTGATCCGATACCCGCAGAATGTTGAAGGACCAAGCTTTTCTTTGTGTTGGTTCTCGCTACTCAATCATCTGGCATCTAGAAGATACAAGTTCGAGAAGCAAAGTTGGTAGCCACTGCTAGGTTGGTTGACTTTGACAAAGCTAGAAGTTGCAGTTTGGGTTCCCACCCAGCTGTTGTAAATTGAGCCGTAGGTACAAAATCAAGGTCATGGATGTGTGCGTCATGGGTTGTCAGTGTTGGTTATTTTTCTCATTATTTTTCTTACATATTTTTTACTCGTCGTCCCTAGGTTATTGTTTTTTGAATTTATATTTTAAATGAAGAGGACGGGTTTCTTTTCTTTTTCCCTGTGATGGTGAGATATATAAAATCAGAAATCTTTCTTGGGGGTCCATGTATCATAGGTGTTGCTTTGTGTAATTCCCATCCATGCTCTGTACAACTAACTTCTGTGTGAACCCACATATTCTGACAGAAATGTGAATTTTGAGAATAGAATTTTGTATATTGCCTTCTGCTTCAAATACCCTACACTGTTCCCGGCAGTGATAGATATTGCATGTTTTAATCCCCATTCTCAGTTTCCAAAGCACGTCCTAAATGAATCCAGGAGTCTGAACAGGGATCATACTCGGTCCGTTTTGATCTGTTTTGCATTTAGCCGATAAAATTAAATTACACAATTAATAATTTTTTTACATTGTAATTGAAATTTATAATGAATTATTATATTTAAGTATAATTTATATTTTAGATTCATAAAGACTTTTTAACTACCAATGTTTCTTAAAAAGATAGGATGGTGATAAAAAGGGACATTGAAAGTGATAGCACTTAGGAAATTTAGATATAGATATCTTGAGATAAAATAAAAAGTTTGAAATGGTCGAAGAACATTTTTTGGTTAATTTCAGATGTGAAATGTACATGCGGAGAATACTGTTTAATTAAAAGTAAAAATAGTGAAACTAAGAAAATACTTGACTGGCCTATACTGAACAGTAATGGAATTTTCAATATATTTTAAATCGTGAAGGTAATTTACATGTACTCATTTATTTACTAAGATAAAAGGACTGTTGTCATATTTCGAAACGCGTATAAATAAAAAATAAAACTTCCAAAATGCAGATCAGTGAAGTCTATACTCAAGATAACGAGAAGTTCCAGACCCAATATAAAGGGTTCATCACAAAAACAAGAGTTAAATTGATTCAAGAAAATTTGCGGAAAATGGTGACGTTCAGTTACAGGTCCAGCTCAATTGTTAAATTTTGAATAAAATATTTGAATTTTTTTTCTTTTGTAAAAAAAGGGATATAAATAATTTTGAACGAAGGAAATAGAAAAAATGTTTTAATTATCATTTGAAGTGATAGAAATTCTTTGTTAAGGTCTTTCTTGAATTATTTTTATCTTATAAAGAATTTGTTATTTTTTGTGGCGATATTCTGAGACTTATCAAGCCTCATTGTGGCATCTATTTTTATATCTTTTTCCGTCCAATTGCAATTCTATAGGTCAGAACTTATATTTCTCAATTCTTCAAGTGTTAGGACAATAATTAATATCCTTGTGTAAATCTCATGTTTGTTATGATTTCATTGGTACTATGAGTTTCGTTCAAATCTTAATTAAGTTTATAATTTATATAGACTAAGAATAATCTTTATCGTTTAATATTAGAGTCAGGTTAGTACAGTTTATTTATTTATTTAAGGGATGTATTGTTGTTAAAAAAAAAAAAGCAAAAGAAAGAAAACACAAAAAGAAAAAAAAAATTGTTGCTTGTGGCAACTTTTGGAAGTTCATTGTTATTATATATAGCAAAAAAAAAATTAAGTTTGCTAAATTAAGTGTCCTTGATATTGATATTTTGTTAATTTGTCTCTTGTTTTGTTTCCTTGTATAAAAGTTGTCTTGTCATCCTACTATCAATTGTGTTTTTTTTTTTCTTGGTACTTAGTAGTAAAATTGTTCTTTGCTATTTCTAATTTTGTTGATGTTATATTATGTACTAAGCTTTTTAATGCCACTTTTAAAAAAATTGTGTTATATATTATTTGGTTGTTGTAAGAAGAAGAAGAGGAGGAGGAGGAAGAAGAAGAAGGGGAAGAAGGAGAGGGAAAGGAAGAGGAAGAGGAAGAAGAGGAAGAAGAAGAAGAACAAAAAGAAGAAAAGAAGGATGAAGAAGAGAAGAGGAGGAGGAGGAACATATTTAATAATTTGCTTCCCTATGATATTTGAGAATTATCATTAATACTTTAGTGTAGGTTTGGGATACTCATTTGTTTGACAGTTTAAGACTATTTAAATCAATGAATTAAGCATTCTTAGATATATTGGTGCTAGCAGTAGCAAGTGCATCTTTGATTAGAAAAATCCTTTGTTGCTGCACCTCCACATCTCTCTCATCCATTTGATCAAACAACATTCTAGCGTGGCGAAGGAGGTTTCATCAAAGGATTTAAAGTTGGGGAAGAAGAAGGAGATTATGAAGGAGTGGTGCTCTACGTATTGGACCACTTTGACACCGATGTGGAGGATCATAGTGGAACCACTGCAAGGATGATTGTTGTAGAGTCTGAACATGTGGTTGAGGGGATCTTGTGGTGTGGGGATGTAACCATGAACAAGTTGGAATGGAGGAATTAGGTTATGAAAAAGAAGATCACTCCTAGTTCGAATATTGACGTTAATCCTCATACCTTTAAACAGATTGAGAGGTGAAGTATTAGTTATGTATAATCTTGTTATTGTTAGTGTCATTGTGATTTATGTGCCTAATCCTATATGGGTAGTTGTGTGACAAATTTTTCAGGTTAATATTATTTAAAATTGGACCTTTGAATATTTGGAATGGAATTTAATAAAATGTACTACTAATATTTAACATTATCAACAACTAAGAGTTCAATTTATATACATATTTTTATGATGTGATTTAAGGGAAGAAACAAAAGAAGAGGAGAGACGGCCTATGTGTGATTTTGTAGAAGAAGAAAGAAGAGAAAGGGGAAGATGTATGTCTATTTTGTGTGCTTTCCCTCCCTATTTGAAAGGAAGATGGAGGCCTCTTGTGTGGTCTCCATAGCATAAAACAAATTACATTACCACGTTGAACACACCTATCACATATGCAGTCATTTAAATGTTGTCATTAATTACAATTAAATTGGATCATTTTTAAAAAATTAAAAGATTTAATTGAACCAAATAAAATTTGTAAACCTAATTGAATTTTTTAAACAAATTAGAGGACTAAAAAGGGATTTTAGTCAAAGCTTAATTATTTAACTTATGAGCATAATGATTTTTTTTTTCACAAAAAACATAAGAAACTTCAAAATTTTATACTTACAAAAATATAAGTATCAATATCATCTCCTAGTAAAACTTCAAGGAGTTACTCATTGATCAAGAAGTCATGACAAAGTAAACTAAAATCATTCTCAAACCAAAACATGTGAAATTCCTACCTCCAAAACTTAAATGATCCCATAAAGCTAGTATAACATTCCCAAAAGGACTAAAAAGTCACCTACATATTCACCTTACCTCCACATGTAACTAAATTAGAACGATCCTTATTAAATGATGCCACTTTTTGTCTATAAATAAAAAAAGAAAATTATGTTTTGACAAAAAAAGTTGACAAAGTTGAGAAAGTTACTATAAATAGAATTAAAATGGATTATCATTTTATTTTTTAACCAAAATAAAATAATACATTGGTAATTTGTCAAAAGTTTGTTAGCAAAAACTTTATTAAACTATCACTTCCCTAGATGAAACCTATATCTTACCCTCCCTATTTCAAGTCGTTACGAAAATTTTTGAAGGAGAGAATTCCTATCTGTGGATGTATAATCAGACAATAGTAAACAAAATGAATGGTTTTCTGTCTTGTGGCCCAAGAGAATAAAGAGATAAGCTTAGAAAACGTAGTTTACTACAGAAAAACAAAATAAGTAGCATGCAATCCATGGCTTACCATTAGCAACATATTGGAAGTAAAATCACACTTGATGTTAATTTTTTATTCCTAAGTTTGTGCATTTCTGTTTTCTATTGATAATTCGTCATCTCCACCCACATAAAATTGACAGCTAAAATATATATATATATCAGATGAAGTTGGTGATGCTGTCATCTTCCTTTCCATAGTTGTCTCACATTGTTTAATAATATCATTCAAAAATGCATCGGTGATGTTGCATGACACATATGGCTACATTTTCCTTTTTTAGTGCTACCCTCTTTTCCCAACTTTATTTCTCTAAACCAAAAGCATGAACCAGTGGACGTACGTACAACCATTAACTGCAGTATAGATTAGTCTCTATTAACAAAATCATATGTTTTCTTGTTCTTCAAATAAAGAAAAATATGATTTTAATTTTGCTGTCACTGTGTTAGTTTAACAGCGAGGAAGGGAAAGGCATATCAGGGAATGATCATGGTGTTCCCAAAAAATAAGACCAATTAGGCAAGACAGGACTGATTCTGAAACCCCATTGGTTAGGATTACAAAAGTAAGAAAGTTGAAAAGCTAAGAAGTTATGATAATCTTAGAGCAAGACAAGACAATCGACCAAGTCAAAGATGAGCTAAGATTACGTTGTGTACGTATTAAACGATTAACCAATAACAAATACAGACAGATAAATAGTATTATATATCACAACACTGTTCAACTCATTTCTCTCATCTTACAACACAAATAAACTATTTTCTCCTTTCTCTCTCTCTCTCTCTCTCTTTCTCACTATCCTTTTCTTCCACTCCCTTTTCCTTTATTTGATTGCACTAAACAACTCCCTCAAACACTGCAACCAGAACCAGGTAGAGATAAAAGGATGATGAAACAATAATTAGTGTTTTCAGCAACGGATTTTGGATTAATTAGTTGTTTGTGACGGACTCAAGAGGTGGCAATGCAATAGGGTTCCCAGAACAGAAACGACCTTCTAGAATCCTTGCAACTCTTCAGATTGTGAACCAAGTAATCACCATTCTTCCCTCTTAGAACCAACACCTGTTGTTGCTCCCTTGGGACCATCTTGTTCATGTCCCTCGAGACAACAACCTTGTTCTTCATGTTCTCTTGATGATTGTGATGATGTTTTTTGTTTTGGTCAAGTGGGTCAAGTTTAACACTGCTACCTTTTGACGGAGCAGAGTTGGTCCTCCAATAGTACTCATAAGCATTCAAATTGAAAGAAGCTGCAGCTGCAGCCACCGCTGGTGCCGATGGAATCAACCTTGCCACCCTTGGCCTCGGAGGCAACGATTGTGACACATTAACATCATTAAACTTCTCCGACCACTTCGGATTCCTGTTCACTACCCCGATTGCCTTTTTCTTATTGTTCGTCATCAAAGCCAACCCTTGAACATTACTTGTCACCCCACTAGACAATAGGTGTTCTTTCCTCCCAAAAGTGTATTCTTTTTCCTCGTCTGCTTCATCTTCCTCAAACTCCAACCCTCCTAAGTATTCTTGCTCCACACAATCATCATTCTCTTCTTCTTCTTCCTCCTCCTCATCCTCTTCTTGGTGATTGGAGAATGAGAGAAGAAGGCGACCACCTTGGCGCTGAATGCTGAAATTGTTGTGAGAAGGGACAGAAACAGCTTCTAGAACCAACCTTCCATTGTCACGGCGTGAACGCATGTGAAGTGAAGGACCTGCTTGTTGATGAGAGAGTGAAGGGAGTGGTGGAGGGAAAGCACGTGTTGGTGACGAAACCTTCTTTGTAGCCACCACCGATGCATAATTGTTCATCTCTTCTTCTTCTTGGTGTGTTGGTTCTGCAACTTTCTCTTCTTCCTCTGCATCCCCTGTCTCAGTAGAAGAATAAGAAGAGGACAACAACCCATCAGAGCCGGTCTCGGATCCGAGACTCTCTGTGCAGATTTGGAGGCTCTTCTCACTCAAACAACTCTTGGACCTCTTCACAAGAGGATGAACATAAAGAGACGCAGGAAGAGATTTCGAGATTTCTTCTTTTCCTTTCAGGGAAATGATTGAGCTCCACGTATCAAATGACCCTGATTTCTCTTGCTCCTCCTTCTTGTTCCGTTGGATGGAACTCCAAATCTCGAGCCTCTCTCTTTCAGCTTCATCTTCAAGCTCCTTGTTGTTGCTCTCTTCATCTCCCGAGTCACCAATGGTTTTGGCATGCACGAGTTCTTCGGAAAGAGCAATGGTTTGAGAGAGGAAGTTGTTTGAGGACATGTCTGCCGAGAGAGCTCTTCGCATAGAAGAAGCAGAAGAAACTGTGTTTGTGTTTGTGTTTGAGTCCAAAATGGTGATGAAGCCTTGATCCTGCATCATGGTCTCTTCTTCTCTCTTCACAGAGGAAGAAGAAGAAGAAGAAGAAAATAATAGAGTTTGTCCTTGAAGCTTGTTGTTGAAGTTGGTCATGGCAACAGAAGGTGCTGACATGTCCAATAGAAAGTGTTTCTTACTTAGCTAGCTGCACAAAAAAGTCACTAGAAATTAGAACAAAACGCCAAATAGTAAAAACAACATCATAAACACTCCCCTAGAAGTGTAGATGATAACTATAAAGTAGTGAAGAGTGTTTAAAAACAAGAGTTTTCAAGTTTCAAAGTGGAGTCAGATAGGTAACATGCATGAGGTTTTGGAAAACGTACAATATAAATAAGGTGCAGGGAAAATACGTGTACAAAACTTAGATACATTTATGTAGGTGATTTTAGTGTCAGAAATGAAGTTTTATCTTAATTCTGAGTAGAAAAAAGAAGAAAAAAAATGAATTAAAAAATTGAATGCACATTTTGTACCTTGAAAGAAGGAAGAAGATGGAAGAAAGGGTGAGTGATGATGGGAATGGTGGAAGGGGAGAATGAGGGTATTTGTAAGGGGCCAAAAGCTCTAAGAACCGTGTTCAGTGGACCCTACTTACGCACCAGGAAAACACTCCTTTATCAATTTCTATTTTATTTTTCTTTCCCTTTTCCCATTTTTATTATGGACACAGGTTTGAGAAGGATTCTGGAAAATGTTGATGTGCCTATTTATTATAGATAATTTCAAGATATAAATTCATGCATGTTGTCAAAATTTATCGATACTTTGCACTTGATAATAGGAAAAGATGTGACCCCTACTGAATTTCACTCCATTTTTTAAATAAAAATATTTAACTCAAAATTTATTAAAGTTTAATATCGATGAAAACTGTCATGTATCGAAATATTAAAAATGTCTCATGTCAAATTATTTGAAAGTATTATTTGTTAAATAAAAAAAATAATAAAGTAAAAGATATTTCCATTTTTTTACACGTGACATATCAATTCTACAAAAAGACCAAATTAACTTTAATTAAAATATATTAAAACTCAGTTAAATGTATATAAAAAAATATAAACTAAATGAATATGTAGGATTAAGTAAAGAAAATATATAGTTAATTTGATTTGATTTAATTTTTAGAGTTAAAATTTTTATAATATAACTCGATTAATTATAAATCGATGAGTTAATTCATTTAAGTAAGATTTTTCTCTAATTTTATTTTATATGTTTAGTACATTATAAATAAAATATCAATTTTACAATTAAACATATAAAAATTCAAATATTATTATATAAATTTTAATCTTTAAAAAAATAAATTATCAATCTTTATAATTGAAAACCATAAATGAATAAAAATATAAAAAAAAATAGAAAACCAAAAATAAAAATATAGTGAATTTAAATAAAATAGGAATTAATTCTCTTGAGAACAGAAACAGGATCCGTGTTGGATATTAAATACACTGTGATCTGTCACGCAATATATGTTATGTGCTGTTTACTTGTTTTCTGAAATTAATTACATTGGTGAACAAATGAAAATGGATGGCGATAATGAACAGTGAAAATGGATATGCATAATCACGTCACGTGTTACATACAAAATTATTATAAACAAAATTAATATAAAAAATAAGTTTGTTTCAATTTTAATAAAATTAGATTTTTTTTTTAAGAAAAAAAATCAACAAATAACCATATATAATAATATAAATTGTTGGCTCAGAAGTAAATCAAGTGATTTTACTGGTGACCTTTTTTGTTTAACTTGACTTTTATCGTATGAAAATTCAGTTTTATTCTGTAATTTCGTATGGATAGCTTTAAAACATTTAACATTAAATGACAAACTCTCAAAAGGAAAATTAAGAAAAATACATAAAATAAAAACGTGATTAATTTTAAATTCTATGTCTTATCAATAATGATATTCCGACAAAAACCTAAATGCTAATGTTAAATTGAGTCATATTTCAGAAGTTATTGATACTATCAAGCATATATGTACCTGCCAAACCATCTTAATATGGTTAAATATATTCTTTGCAAGTTGAAACCCATGTGTGAAAATTGAGGTAATAGTAACATAAGAAGATTTAGTTTCACAACCATTTTTGGTATATAAATATGTTCATATAATCTAAGTATGAGTTTAACTTGTATATTAAATGAAAATAAAAAAGTTAAATACTATTAATAAAAACTCATAAATTTGTTATTTTAAAGTTTTGAATTAGAAGTGGTGAGTGAGTTATTCATGTTTGATTGATATTATATATCATGATGTGTATTAGTTTATTTGGTTCATGCAATTAGCTAGGTCTCTTTCACTAATTAAGATTTTTAATTACTTTGAGAATGAAAATATCTTAAAAGCATCGTAGGTGAAATCTCCTGCTCCAGTTATCTAAAGTACTTCCTTTAGATTAACATTAAAATTAATACCGTCCATAAAAGTAAAAAAATTAAAAAGTTATTTACTTTTAGGTTAAATTATTGAAAACTATTCTTTTTTTTTTTTTAAAAAAAATGGGTCTCTAAACTTAAAAAATAAGTCACCTTGGTAAGTTCCCACAGTTTTAAACTGCTAAAGATCGATAATATAAGGGTGTTTTAGATTAAGAATTTTTACATGATGAAGAGTCAAATTAATTATTATTATTTTTTAGTTTTAGAAACCTTAAAAAAAAAAAAAC
>Ga0209589_1003179_pt1 | contig 28822 bp, 22 predicted proteins | sample CowpeawhiteBW_FD_187525 | JGI IMG/M metagenome (GOLD analysis project Ga0209589, IMG submission 187525) | Root nodule microbial communities of legume samples collected from California USA - Cow pea white BW (SPAdes) (version 2) | ecosystem: Host-associated > Plants > Roots > Nodule | place: USA...
TATATATATATATATATATATATATATATATATATATATATATATATATATATATATACACTTGGCGTACACTTATTTTATTTCTCTTTTGCAAAAGGTAAACCATTATCTTAGGAAAAGTCTTTCTCCATAAATTGACAGATCGAAAGACCTGAAGTATTAGAATCTTGTATTGTGGACATGAATTATGAACTATTCATTCATCTCTTCTTACATTATCTCTCTCAACAAACACCACGGACATGTCGTTACTCGTCTACCTTTACTTTTTGGGTTTCTTCTTCAATTTTTCCATAACCGATGCCGCTGAAATTTACTACCTCAATCACAGTTGTTCAAGCAACAGAACCTTCACTCCAAACAGCGTCTACGAATCCAACCTCCGAACCCTCCTCACGTCCCTGTCTTCCCATGCCACCGCTGCACAATTCTTCAACGCCACATCGGGTGGTGGAGACGGCAAGGAAACCGTTTACGCCTCCTTCATGTGCCGTGGCGATGTCACCAACAACACGTGCCAAGAGTGCATCAGAACTGCATCCCAACAAATATCCGAAGTGTGTCCCCACTCCAAAGAGGCCTTAATTTGGTACCACGAATGTTTGGTTCGTTATTCCAACCGTTGTTTTTTCTCCACCTTGGAGGAGTGGCCAAGGTTCAGCTTCATGGATTACAACGTCACGAATTCAACAATTGAGGAAGGAAGCTATGGGTTCTGGTTGTTATCGAAAACGTTGAGTGATGCTGTGGGCGAGGCAGCGAACGCGGGTCCCGCGGGCACCATGAAATTTGCGACGAAAAACGCTACCGTTTTTGGGTCCCAGAAAATTCATACTCTCGTTCAGTGCACGCCAGATCTATCAAGCGAAGATTGCAGTGAGTGTTTGGGTGATATTATGAAAGATATTCCTTTTTGTTGTCTTGGAAGGATCGGTGGAATGGTTCTATATCCCAGCTGCACTTTGATGTTTGGGTCAAGACATTTCTACAGAGACGTTCATGTTGCTTCTAATGCCACACAACAATCAAAACCTTCAGGTAAATTCTCACGCCAAATGTTTCCAGAAACCTATTTTTTAAAAAAATAAAAACTTATTTATAATTTAAAGTTAGTTTAGGAATGAACAAATTTACAGAAATACAAAAAAAAAAGGTTTAATTATGCCTTTAGTCTCCATTTTGAAGTCAAAATCTCAAAATGGTACCCAAATTTTTAAAAGTCTTAAAATTGTCCCCTTTTGGTTGAAACGTCTCACGTTTGTCCTTCCCGTTAAGTCAAGGCTGACGCCGTTAGAGAGAGTGCCACGTGTCAGTTCCTCGATTTTTTGAATTTTTTTATTATTTTTAACTTTTTTTTTGAATTTTTTTAAAAAAATCAAAAAATTGCCATGTGTCAAGCTGTCATCGTGCCACGTGGCGTAATACTGACACGTGTCACTGTCACTGCCACGTGGCATGATTACAGCTTGACAAGTGGCAATTTTTTGATTTTTTTAAAAAAAATCAAAAAAAATTAATAAAAAAATTCAAAAAATCGAGGAACTGACACGTGACACTTCCTCTAATGACGTCAACGTTGACTTAACGGCAAGGACAAACGTGAGACGTTTCAACAAAAAATGAGACCATTTTGATACTTTTAAAAATTTGGATACCATTTTGAGATTTTGACTCCAAAATGGAGACCAAAAGCATAATTAAAAAAAAAAAATTTGTCCTAAAATTAATTTCCCTCCGCTGAGTTAACTTTGCATAGTTTTCTTTATCATGCTTTGATAGTCTCAGTCAGTATTGAGTACGATAATCAAACCTTCATTTTCGTCCATTATAACTTGTTTGGTAATGCATCTTCAACTACTGACACGCGTTTTTCTGAGGTAATAAATGCATGCTTAATAGCTTTTGCTTACTTTTAACGGTGAACACGGAAATAAAGTCTATGATCCACGTCAACTGTTGATTGAATAAGAACTTTCAATATTTAAAATAGCATAATATTTAGTAAATAAATAGTGCCAACGAATGCAAAACCGGTGGAATTTCCGTTAAATGGTTACAAGAAATCTTTAATAAATGATTTTATGAGTAAAAAATTTATCTTTGTCAATGAAGTGATTGATTTAGTATAACACGATATCTAAAGAAATAAAGGTACTGATACAAAGAAATTAAAGAGTAATGTGTCGGTTATAAGAAAGAATTTATGGAGACTGATTTTTCATTAGTTGAGAAGATGTGAAGAAATTATTATTTTAATTATCGGGAAGTGAGATTTACATAAAATTCTTTCTCCTCTTAAATGAATACAAAATCTATATTTACTTTTTATGGTAATTTTTCGTTATAACTTATCTTTTATGTATCTATGTTTAAATTTGATGTATTTTCGGGAATTAGTCACTTAGTGAGCTAATACAATCAAACTTACTTATTAACAAATCAAAAAAATTTATATTTGATCTGATCTATCACAGATTGATGGTTAAATAAGTTAGTTAACTAACTCACTTGAGAAAATACAATTTTTTTCTTCAGTAAAAAAAAACAAAATTATAACTGTAATTATAATATAGATAAACTTCAATAAAATTTATATTCAATTCAAAATAATGTTCAACCCAAAAGACAAACTAAAATCACAAAAATATTATATTTGTATTTGCCAGTCCAATATATATCTAAAGGAACAACTCAACCCAACCCAAATACAAACAAATTGTAATCTTTTATCTATTGGTGGGTTAATGAGTCAACTCGGCTCACCACAGGTTCAACCCAAATGAAACAGATTCTTGGTGGATTGAATCAAAAATTAACTCATACTAAAATTTGTAAATACAAATTCAACTCAATCTGACCCGAACCCGTTTACTCACTCTGACCCACTTTGACAATTTTACCTCTATCGAAGTTTATTATTCTCTTTCTCATTATCACTTTCTCTTCATCCACACACTCCGTAAACGAGGTATACGTTCACCAGTTCCTGCATTAAGAAAATTAATTTATAATTTCCTTTCACTTTTATCACATTCAAATAATGAATTAAAAATAAAATTAAATTTCATTTTACACTAGACGAGGGCAAGGTAAACCCTTTTTCTTACTCACTTTAGCACTACAAGAAAAGAATGGGGTGACTCCTTTCACAATTTTTAGTTTGCATCAGAATAACACCTTTATTTCGTGTGTAGGAAATAAAACGATTTCACCTGGAGGAATTGTTACGGTTGTCATCTTTCTTGTCTTCACAATGCTAATCTCTTTTCACTGTTATTTCTTGTGGAGAAGAGCAAGAAAGCGCAAGTATAAGGTTCTTTTAAAACAAAACTGTAAGTATTTTGATTCTAACAACAATATTTAATTTCTAACTATGCTGTTCCAAGCCTGAAAAAATTGCAAACTTAATTTAACAATTTGCTATACATGTGTAGTTGGTCAAGAAAGTGTCACCCTAGAAGGGTTACAATTTGATTTGGATACAATTCAAGCAGCAACAAATAACTTTTCAAATGAAAACAAAATTGGAAAAGGTGGTTTTGGAGAAGTTTACAAGGTAAAAAAATATCATAATCTTTCATTTTATGATTAAACTTAATTAAATTTTAAGTACATAAATTTAGGTATTTTTAATTGAATTTTTATTAATAAAAGTTGTTCTATTGACTGTTTTAAATATTGTTTTTTCTTTAAGTGTTTACTATTTGTTTTTAAATAGATAGTGAGACAATTACTTTCATCTTTCCATCTCTAACTCACATATGAACTTGATAAAGTTTCTCTTTCTAAGAGTAAGTTGACCAAAGTTGAAAGAGATTACAGAGTGAAGGAACAAATTGATCATCGAAATGTTAAAAGATGAAAATAAAGGTCACATCATTTTACTAACAAAAAAAAAATCAAAGAGCAGAATACCTAGAAAAAAATTATATATATATATATATATATATATATATATATATATATATTGGACATCCAATGTAACAACAAATTTTAGTAGTCACTCTCAATTACAAATGCATAAATTGATGAGTTATTTAAATTAATTGAACCATATGATTATATTTCTCATTTTAATAATGTTGCAACTTTTTAGGGCATCCTTTCTTCTGGACTGCATATAGCAGTAAAAAGATTATCACAAAGTTCTGCACAAGGTTCCATTGAATTTAAGAATGAAGTTCTATTAATAGCCAAATTACAACACAGAAACCTCGTGGAGTTAATAGGTTTTTGTCTAGAGGCACAAGAGAAGATACTTATATACAAATTCATGCATAATGGAAGTCTCGATAAATTTCTATTTGGTTTGATGCTTGATCTTATACTCTTGAAATTTAGCATTTCTTTCATACATTATATGAGGCTTGTAAACATGTGTTCACTTACTTTCCTCATTTACTTAATAAACGTTTCAGGTCATCAACAAAAAAATTTGAGTTGGTATCAGCGTTTCAAAATTATAGAAGGGATTGCTCGAGGAATTCTTTATTTACATGAACATTCTCGACTTAAAGTTATACATCGTGATATCAAACCTAGTAATATTTTATTAGATGAAAATATGAATCCTAAAATATCAGATTTTGGTATGGCTAAAATTATGGACATAGACCAAGATCGTGGAAAGACTAAACGTATAGTTGGAACATAGTAAGTTACAAAATTTCATTTGTATCTCCTTTCACTTTTTTACATGATATATTTTAGCTAACTTATATATTTTTTCATGTAGTGGTTATATGTCTCCAGAATATGCAATGTTTGGACAATTTTCTGAAAAGTCAGATATTTTTAGTTTTGGAGTTATGATTTTGGAGATTATTACAGGAAAAAAGAATATAAGTTCTCATGAATCGTATTACATGCCAAATGGACTCATGAGCTATGTGAGTATAATAGTTAAATTTTTATGTCTTCCTCGTACTTATGATCTAAATAAAATTCACTTAAATGTTAAGAAATAATTCCAAACATCATTGTTTCATAAACTATTGCAGGTTTGGGGAAAATGGATGGACGAAACACCATTGAGCATATTAGATCCGGTTTTGGAAGAAAATTATTCTAGAATTGAAGTAATTAAGTGTATTCATATTAGCTTATTATGTGTTCAAGAAAATAAAAATAGTAGACCTACAATAGCGGATGTTGTTTCATATCTTGATGGTCGTCACACACTTGAATTTCCATCTCCACAAGAACCAGCATATTTGTTGTTGGACAAGAAGGATACAAAAATAGTCTCAGAACACTTTTCTGTTAATGAGATGTCTGTCAGTACATGTTATGCTCGATGATAAGTTAATTCAAATGTTTGATAACAAAGTCAATTCAATGTTTGATAACACTTTTACTTATATTTTTAATATTTAATATGCTTTAGAACATAGTCTAAAGTAAGATTTTTAATATTGGTTTAGTAATAGTTTTTTTTTTTTTTAAATAAAACAGGATTTACCTATTTACAAATTTATATTTTTTATCTTTTACACTGAAATAAAAATAAGCAACATAAATAAAACGTAGTAATAAATAATTATTATAATTATCTTATAGATAATCCACCCACAACAACCTCAACCATATTTTTTCCTTCTTATCTTTTGCTCTACAACAAAATTAATATTTAATGACATGCTTATACATATGAAGACAAAGTAGTGAACAATAATTAAGAGTATCATACAGTGTTAATACAATTAATGTGATTAACGTGATCTCTACCCAACACATTATATTCATTCATAACAACAAAGAACAAAACATAAATAAATAATCACTTATACATTACTATAAATATAAAATATAACTAAAGCAAATATTATATTCCTTACCTTTCTACTACTTACGAATTTGTTAATTTTTTCGTCCCTGTTGACATGGCCCCGTGGTTCAATGATTTGATTGAATGATGAAGTATGAGGATGGTTTGGTTAGGTCCACATCGATGAGTACAGGCAAAATGGCACATAGCGAAGTTGGCTTTTACTATCACGTGCCAGTGCTGACTCCACAACCAACAATAATTGACAATGCCATTTGACCCACCTCTCAAATGCCATATTCTATAATTAACTATAGTAATTTGTCAATAAATTTTTTTTTACTCTCATTTTATATTATTTTATTTTAAATACAAAAGATATTTTATTATGACTATTTTCCTCTTCTAAAATAATGTATAACTTTTCCCTTATGTAAACTACCACGTAATAGAACGGAGGAGAATGCATTCGCTACGTTTCTAAAACAGTCAGATTAAGGCGACTGGATTTTTCAATTTTCTTAACTTTCTTTATAGATAAAGAAGCAGCTGTCATTAAGACATTAAGATGTAAACAGGGTGGATAAGATGCGGATAATAATTCATAGGATATGGATAGTAATTCTTCTGTACTCTATTTGTATTTGTAGAATAAATATTTATCTCATACTCGTATTCTTATTTATTAGGTATCCGTTATCTGAGTATCCGCATAATTTTTTAATATCTACAGATACCCACGAGTATTTATAAAAAATAGAAATAAATATTTAACAACATATTTTAATCATAAATTTAAATAAAATATAATATATAATATTCATAGATTTTAAACAAAGTCCAAATAATCTATTTAAATAGTGTTAAATGACAGTTTACAAAGAAATAAATTTCTTTTAAATTAATTGATAAAAAAATTATTCATTTAAATATAATATGTTAATATTTTAATTATATTTTTTTATTTTTTTTAATTTAAATTAAAATATAACAAGTACAAATATTCATATATACAGATAATATATATAATATTATATTCATCTATTAACAAGTGGGTATTAAAAATATCCGTATTCACTATCTATATATATATCCATTTATAATATTCATTTCTCCGTTATAATTTGTATCGTCGGATACCCGCTGCTACGTTCACTCTTGTAAAAATCATAATCTATTTACAATCATTCATATATAATTGAATTAGTTTTAAATACAAGATCACAAAATATGAATCACCACTTCCATATTTTACTTTGTTGACAAACCTCAATCCAATTCATAGACTGCGGCCATCTCTGACTTCTCTCCCTTCACGCGCATCTGCATGATGCCATCACTCATTTCTTCGTCTCAGTTAGTGCAGAAATTTTGCAGCACAAGAGAATCATGATTACCAAGTCCAAAAATAGTTTAAAACTGTTCCTTTTTTGCACCCTTGTGTTCACCGTTACAGAAACATCTGCTTCGGTGTTCAACAACGTTAGCTGCTCCAGTAACCACACTTTCACTCCAAACACCACCTTCAACGCCAACCTCAACACCCTTCTCTCTTACCTTTCCTCCAATGTCACCAACAACCTTAGATTCTTCAACACAACATCTGGGGAGGGTTCGGACACCGTCTATGGCCTCTACATGTGCCGTGGAGACGTGCCGTTTGCTCTATGCAGAGAGTGTGTGGGTTTCGCGACCCTAACCATAGCCTCGTCTTGTCCCACATCGAAAGAGGCTGTGATTTGGTACAACGAGTGTTTGTTGCGCTACTCTTACAGGTTCTTCTTCTCTAAAATGGAAGAGTGGCCAAGGCACCAGGTCAATATCCCGTTGGGGGATCCTGTCGTTTTGCACAGTAATGGATTCTACACTGCGTTAGGATCCATTTTTGATGAACTTCCAAATCAAGCAGCACTGGCTCTTAGAGTGTCTAATCCTTATGCCGTTAAGCAAGAAAACGCTACTTCGAATGTGACCCTCTATGGCCTCGCTCAGTGCACACCGGACTTGGCTGCCGGAGATTGCAAACGGTGTATCGCCGATGCGGCGGCGGAATTCGCCGTGTCTTGTTGCGGAGGGAGCATAGGGGCAAGTGTTCTGTTTCCCAGTTGCATTGTTAGGTATGAAACATATCCGTTTTATCAGCATTCTGGAACCTCCGCGCCAACAACGATTAAGGGTAAGTTTGTCTTCTTTTGTTTCTCCAATGAAAATGTTAGATTCTTTGGTTTAAAGGATGACAGAGAGAGAAAGGTTTTAGGGGAAAGACTCAAAGCCAACGAGACTAATTAATTAAATCACTTGAACTCAGACAACTCTTCAAAAAGTGTTCTGTAAGAGAGAAGATTTGTTTGATGATAGGAAGCATGATTTTTCAACTGTTGCTTCATATATAACTAGCATACTTGTCGAATATGTGCTGTATTGAGCTTGATCATTAGGTGATTAATTTAGTACAGAAGAAAACGTCGAAATGGTGTTGATGGTGTGTGGTTTGTCAATATGACCCGTTTTGACAGGTTCAGGGAATATTCGCACTGAACTGATTGCGATAGTCGTTGTCATGGTTGTCGTTTTGGTAATCATTTTGTTCTTTGGCTACTACGGTTGCATCCGCATAAAAGCTAGGAAGAAACGCAAGGCCAGTAACGACAGAGAAAACTGTAATCTCAATGAACCTCTTATTATCTTCAATTGAGCTTAGTAGAAAAGCCTCAAGTTTTTTTTTTTTTTTATTACATGTACTTGGTGTGAGTATTTCCAATAACTGCTGTGAATTGTAATGAAGTTGGCCCAGAAATCAGTGTCTTGGAGTCCTTGGAATTTGATTTTGCTACAATTGAAGCAGCAACAAACAAGTTTTCTGAAGAGCGCAGGATCGGCAAAGGGGGTTACGGAGAAGTCTACAAGGTAACATAAATGCGATGATTAATGTGCCATCTATGTTGTTTTCTAGTTCTATTCTAATGGCATGTAATCACAGGGAATCCTTCCTAGCGGAGAAGAAGTTGCTGTAAAGAGATTGTCAACAAATTCTAAGCAGGGAGCGGAGGAATTCAAGAATGAAGTGTTGTTAATAGCTAAACTTCAACACAAAAATTTGGTGAGGTTAATAGGATTTTGCCAAGAAGACAGAGAGAAAATACTCATCTATGAATATGTCCCTAACAAAAGCCTTGATCACTTTTTATTTGGTAAGACATTTCGGTATTTGTTTCTACTACGAGTTTACATTGCAATTTTAATCGAATGTGAAATAAAAATTGATTTATACTTTGTAATGTATTTGACTAATGGTATTTATAGATCCCGAAAAACAGAGAATATTAACTTGGTCAGAGAGGTATAAAATCATAAAAGGAATTGCAAGAGGAATTCTTTATCTTCATGAAGACTCTCGTCTGAAGATTATACATCGTGATATCAAACCAAGCAATGTTCTATTGGACAATGACTTCAATCCAAAAATCTCTGATTTTGGCATGGCAAGGATGGTAGATACAAACCAGATTCAAGGATGTACGAATAGAGTTGTTGGTACATAGTGAGTTGCAAACCCTTACATCTTTCAAAAGTAAATTCTTTTTTATGTAATTCGTTTATTTATCATCGTAAAAGAATTGTGATAGGTTCTGAAAACTCTCCCGTTCTTTACAAATCTTCCATCCATGGTTAGTCTGGTTGTGTATAATCTCCATGCTGATTGTTTTCTGCATTCTTCCTTTTCAGCGGTTACATGCCTCCTGAGTATGCCATGCATGGACACTTTTCGGAAAAGTCTGATGTATTCAGTTTTGGAGTTATGATTCTTGAGATTATCAGCGGAAAGAAGAATTCTTGTTCTTTTGAATCATCTCGTGTTGATGATCTCTTGAGTTATGTGAGTATTCAATTCTTGTTTCTTGTTATTCACTGCTGTTCTTTGAACCATAGTTCAAAAGAGACAAGAACAGAGTTTAAGAAAGTAATAATACGAAAATTTTGAATGGGTAATTAATTTCAGGCATGGAACAATTGGAGGGATGTATCGCCATTTCAATTGTTGGATCCAAGTCTTGTAGAATCTTACTCTCCAAACGAAGTTGAGAAGTGTATGCAGATCGGTTTATTATGTGTGCAAGAAAATCCTGATGACAGACCTATAATAGGAACCATCGTTTCATATCTTAGCAACCCTTCAGTTGAAATGCCATTCCCTTTAGAGCCAGCGTTTTTCATGCAAGGTAGAGTAAGAAGACATTCTTCAGCTGAACATCAACCATCTTCAGGTTACTCCACCAATCATTCTTTCTCCACCTCTGTAAATAACATGTCCACTACCGTATTCTTCCCTAGATAGTATTGTGTTATATGTTATATCAGATTAAGTTTATTTATATTTTAATTGTGTATTTAATATCAACATTGAAAGATCATTAAGAGGGTATTGCAAAATTCCCCCTCTATTGATACAGCATAAGTTAAAATTTTAACTTGTAAGCTTTATCAGTTCATGAAAGGAAGTAATGAAACTAAATTAGACAAAAAGTAATAATGATTAATTATTGACGATGATTACAGAATTTACCCTAAAAAGATATTGGAGAGAATTGATGGACATGAGAGAAACAGAAAGAAAAAATGTGGCTAGCTTGAAGCATATTAGGTTGAATTAAGATGAAGAAATTCCAACTTAGGGCCCACAGTTTTAAAGAAGCTACCTATTTATGACATTCCAGCGAGTGAGGTTAGCACTTACATGTACATTGTTTCACATTTTTTTAGTAACATATGTATTCAAGTGCTACTATACAATGTAATGGAAAGAATAAAGTAAAAAGGACCTCCGAGTATCATTAAATATATCACGTGAAATTAGGCGTGAACAGTAAATTAGGTATGAAAAAGAAGCAACAGAATAGGTGTGCAAATTTCTAATTATATATGATACAAAAATGCACTTGGAGAGATTTCCTCCACCTCGCTCACAATTTCTATACCAAGGAATGTAATAAGACTGAAAAGGTAATTTCAAGACTATCCTTAATAATTATATAAAAGTCTTTATTTGTTTTTAAATATTAATTAAAAACAGAAACTAGAGCATTATCCACATTTATTATTATAGTTATTGTATTTAGATGCGTGAAATTGAATACCCTTAATTTTAAAAGGAGTCTATAAATTGAAGAATAGAAAAAAAATAGAAATTATGGGATTTAATTAAAATAATTTACTTATAGCCTTAAAAATAATTAATTAAAAATAAAAGCTCAAAATTCAAGAAAAAAAATAGACATTAATACTGAATTTTGTTGACAAATATCCTAAACTCCTTAATAAAAAAAAATTAAATTTTATACACTTAATTTAAAGATAATTTTTTAAGTAAATTATAATAATATATTGCTTTTTAATATAAATTCCAAGATGACATTTGATTTTTTTTAATTAAATTAATTAAATGTTCATGTTAGACATTCTTGTGTAATTTGACATTTTATAGTGATATTCTAAATTCCATCTATCATTATTATTATTAAAAGTAAAAATAATAAAAATAATCATCCGTGAAATTGAATTCATGATCAAATAATAGATAACGAAACTAGTATCCCTTATTTTTTTTACCAGAAAAGAATAATATATATATATATATATATATATATATATATATATAAAAAGTTTTTTAAGTTGTGTTATCTTATTACAAAAACATTTATTTATTGTAAACATCATAGATTAAACAACAAAATTTAATTAACTTTCATGTTTAGTAATCAAAGTACTCTTATATAGAGTGACTACAAAGTTACATCAGGTTCAAAGTTTTGATTTATAATCAAGCATAAGTTTAAATTTGTAATCAAGTATCATACTCTAACAAATTTATAATATGTTGTTCAGTTCTCCATACTCATTTAATGTTACACCTTTGTTCTGCATCTAATCTAGTTGGTATTTCAAGGTTGTTTGTAAATATGTTAAAGGTTATATGAGACATTCTTCACTAATTTTCTATATAACATAACAAGCACTAGATTAAATGTGATATAGTTAGATTATCTTGAGAAGAAACAAAACACTTGACTAAGATCTCTTATATATATTAGAAGTTGATATTCTTATTATGAAAAGAAATTCAAACTAACGTTAGAAGGCAAAACATAATAAATCTTTCTATTTATTAAACTCATATTAGTCTACATAAATTATTTTGCTCGAAATTACAAGAAATTTTAACTACATATTTCTATAATAACATATCTTTATAATGAGTTAAACATTCCATTCATCGTCTTTTAAGAATCCAAATTTATCTATTTTAAATTGGAGAGTGTTATATATATATATATATATATATATATATATATATATATATATATATATATATATATATATATATATATATTTGATTAATTGGTTAATTGATGAAAAATAATTCATTCATTTATTCTTTTAATTATGAAATTATTTATATTATATTACTTGTATTTGTTTATGTTTAAATTTTTTATCGAAATTTTTATAAAAAATTTAAAATGAAAAATGAAAAAATAAAATTAATTTATTCATAAGTTAAAATATATAAATTAATTTGAAGATAGGAAAAACCTAATTTTTTTTAAATTATCTATATCTCCTTGTGAAAAAAACTCAATTAAACATGTTTAGCGTCAAATTTTTTTCTAGTATGACATGCTAATTTCGATTTAAATGCAAGTTATATTTGGGATTAATTTAAACGTACATCATAACTGTGATTAATAGTTTGAAATAACTATGTCAAAATTAATTCTATCAAACTAAATATTTCTATACTTGTTCTCAATGGTGATATATCTTAATTTGAAGAGAATCAAAATAATATATTTAAAATAAACACAATATTAATGTTTAATCTTGTTTAAGTAGCTTGACTTGCTTCATTGACTTGACATGCATCAAGAAAAGTAGAATGCCACCACGTGTTTTGTGGTCAATTTTATGGATTGAATCAACAATCCAGCGCTCCCAACTTCGCATTTTTACACAACCAAACTAAATACAATAGTAACAACGTCACGACATGGCCCGTCTTTCCTTCAAACATGCTCTCCTCTTCATATTTCTTATCTTTACCACTGTCCACGCAACAGATGTTCCTATTTTCCTTCGCCAAAATTGCACAACCAACGAAACCTTCACCTCCAACACCACTTTCCAAGTCAACCTCAGCACCCTCTTGTCTTTTCTATCCAACTCCACCCGAAACACCGAATTTCGCAACGCCACCGTATCCGGCGGAAGCCCCTCCGACACAGTTTACGGTCTCTTCCTCTGCCGCGGCGACGTGCCCCCTCAACTTTGTCAACAGTGTGTCCTGAACGCGACCCAAAGACTCGGCAATCAAAACACAGATACATGCAAGTTTGCCAAAAACGCTATAATTTGGTATGACGAATGTTTGGTTCGATATTCCAACAGGGACTTTTTCTCCACCGTGGAGACGAGGCCCAGAATGCGTCTGCGGAACACCGCCAACATTTCCGACACAAAAAGCTTCTTGCGCTTGTTGTACACCACCTTGAATGAAACCGCAGACGAGGCAGCGAATTCTTCTAACGGTGCTAAGTTATACGCCACAAAACAAGCTAAGATCTCTGGGTTTCAGACCCTCTATTGTCTGACTCAGTGCACACCGGATTTGTCACCCCAAGATTGCAGAAAGTGTCTCAGTGATGTGATAGGGGATCTTTCATGGTGTTGTCCTGGAAGCCAAGGAGGAAGAGTTTTGTATCCAAGTTGTAACTTTAGGTATGAGCTCTATCCTTTCTACAGAATGGATTCTCCGCCACCTGAAGCAAATGTTAGTCCAACAACTTCTACCATCAAAAAAGGTATTGCTACATATTACAGTTCTTTAAAGTGTTTTAAAGTTATGAATTGAAACTAGAACAACATGCGAATAAATGATTTAGGTCAGATTAGGTTAACAAGGAAAAAAAACACAAGTAATGTGGTAGATTACGGACTCATGTATTAACGTTACAATTAACTGAACTTAATGATCTGTGTTTTTGTCGTTAGGTGAAGCAGGAAAAAGAGGCGTCTCATCAGAGATAACAACTGCAACTTTTGTTTCAATTAGTGTGACTTGGCTGTGGTGGGTATTTGGTTCTTAAGTGGAAAGAGCAGGGAAGAAGAATCGTTTCAAGTTTCTGCAGATACGCAAACAAAAAGTCTTGAAACCAAGAATCGCTGCAGACATTTATACTTCAATAAGCTCTGGACAGAGCAAGACTATTGCTTCTAATTATACAGAGATGCCTTAACAAAAAGAGTTTCTCATTCTGATGTAACTTGAAAACAATTAACCATATTGTAGAGAGTACTCGATCTTATAATCCTATTGAATTAGGGGTAATTTGACAACTATTTTCTTCTATGTCATATAATTTATAGGATCATTTTGGTATGGGATAGTTTGATAACTAGAAAATAATATTTAGAACACTCAAATATAACAACATTTTTTAAGAGAAATTCAATTAAAAGTAATCAAATTTATGAAGTAAAATATTTAAAATTTCATGAAGCCTGGTAATATTTGTTTAAAATTGAAAATAAAATAAAATCAGACTAAATGTAAAGGGGCGTTATTTTGCATATCTTGTTAGTTGATGTTTTTTTTAAGGCCATGTTGTTTTAAATTGATGGAAAATTATAAATTTTCATAAATAAAATTAAATAGATTAATTTTTTATTTTTTAACTAAAATGAAGTAATAAAGTAATATTTTTTATTTAAAGAGGTAGTTTATTTGTTAAACTTTTTTTGTTAAATTATAATTTCCCTAAACAGACTATTTGAAAGGAAGAGCATACGTGGATTTAAAGGATTTTTTTTTAATTGATTTGCGGTTGAGGGAGTGAGTGAAAATGCAAGATTCATCCTTCATGACATATTCCCTCGTGCAAAGAGAGCTATGCGGGATGAAGATTTATTTTTACAAAAACATCCTCATTTAAAATTACTTTTCTATCATAAATACTACTACTCTTTATTATTCTACTGTTTACATTTTTCCTTCAACGAGCTTAAGTATGTTCATTATACAAATGTACACTAATTTTTTTTCTTTTTTTTTTCTAATTTCTGTGATCAATATTTAGAATCATACTCTATTTGTAAAATGTATTTCTCACAATCCTAATTTTAAAAGATAAAAAACGTTTTCGAATTAAATATTAATTATATCATAAAAAAATAGCTTTATTTCTTCACAATAATCATTAATATCTAAATATTTCTTTTTCAAAAAATAAAAGATATTTAAAATAAATATTTTTTTTCAAAATTAATGAATAATAAGATTAAAAAAAGTTAACTCGATCATCTAAAATTCATTTCATATTTTTAACATCAAGGACAATTTAGTATTTTTTATTTTTTATCTATTAATTTTTTTAATCTATTCGTTCAATCAAATTATTCACAAATTTTCACGAACTTCACTTCTTAATCCATTCAAAAATCACATCCAAATCTTTTTAAAAAAACAACACTAATTTTCCTATTTCATTATTTCGATCTTTTCTTTTTTCTCTTTCTAAATCAATTTATAAAAAAGAACACACGCCGAAAATTATTTAAAAGATGTAATTTGTGCAGGTTTAATAAAGATTGGTTGTATTATTAATTAGAAACTTAATAAACTTCTGAAAGGTAGCGGGCATACTATTTTGGCCAATGTTCATAAAGATTGAAATATTTTTCTTATTTTTATTTGTCTCTTTTCATTTAAATAAAAACACGCCAAATAAGTATAAAGTATTATCAGTATCACTGCCTCCCAAACATAACTAATGTTTAAAGATATTTCTCACATTAAAAAGTTAAGCATTTCAAGAAAAAAAAATTATTTGGTGACAAATTTAATAAAATATGTGTTCTTTCTATTAATAAATTTATTATTAAAAATTTTCAAGACAACGTAATTACTAGAGGACAATATTACATTCCATACTTAAATTTCTCATACAAAAAATGAAAATAAGTTATTTTTGGATAAATGTTTTTAGAAAATAAAACCATAAATTCTTATCCATGCGAGAAAAAACAAAAAAAAAAATGTGTAGAGGCGTTTGTCATTTGACTGTTCTCTACTCCTACTTCAAAGATAACGCGATCCAGAACACAAGGACATAGGTCATAAAAATCGAATTATTTGTAACCTAATTTTACTTGGGTATATTTATATACGAGTTTTTGGTAATTATTTTTTTTAAACTCTTTGTATAAATTAAAACTTACATATAAAATATAAAAATAAAAAAAATAATTACTTTTTTAAAGTAATTAATATATATGCTGATTCCATACGAGTTTTTGGTTTTTATTTCTCCCTTTCACAAAAAAATTTAGAAGAAACTTGTGGAAACATGCGAATCCGTGGCTAATTAAATTATGGTATAAATACACATTTGGTATCCAAACTTTTTCGGAAAGTTCAATTCGGTATCCGAAATTTAGGAATGTTTAATTTGATACCCAATTTTCTAAAGAAATTCAATTTGGTTCTCTCCGTTAAGTTGGAGTTAACACCGTGTCCGTACAGGACACGTGTCAAACCATGAAATTTTTATTTTTATTTTTGTTTTTTTTCAAAAAAAATAATTTTTGTTCAAAAAATTTAAAAACTGCTACGTGTCAGTTTATCATCGTGCCATGTGGCAGCTTACAATCATGACACGTGGCAGTGTAATAGTTGTTTTCAATTTAGTACCCCAATTTAAATTTTTGGTTCAATTTAGTACCCCAATTTTTTAAAATCATCCAATTTTGTCATCTTCTATTTGAGACCAAATTAGTAAATAAGTTTAATTACAACCTTTATATACATGTTACAATAACTTTTTCTAATATATACATCAAATTATTTCACCTAAATACTTAAATTATTTTATTTTTTACATTTTAACCTTTGTAATTTTTTATACATGAAATTTTTTACACTTGTCATGATTAAAATAATTTGAATATTTAGGTGTAGTGATTTGATGTATAAATTCAAAACAATTATTTTAACATGTTTATATAAGTTATAATTAAGCTTATTTACTAATTTGGTCTCAAATAAGAAAGGACGAAATTGGATCATTTTAAAAAATTTGGGTACTAAATTGAACAAAAAATTTAAATTAGGGTACTAAATTGAAAAAAACTATTACACTGCCACATGTCATGATTGTAAGCTGCCACGTGACACGATGATAAACTGACACGTGGCAGTTTTTAAATTTTTGAAAAAAAAAAAAATTCTTTTGAAAAAAAAAATAAAAAAAATAAAAATTTCATGGCTTGACACGTGTCCTATATGGACACGGTGTTAACTCCAACTTAACGTAGATGATCAAATTGAATCTCTTTAGAAAATTGGGTACCAAATTGAACATTCCTAAATTTCGGGTACCAAATTAAACTTTTCGAAAAGTTTGGATACCTAATGTGTATTTATACCTTAAATTATTTTTAAGATATTTAATGGTCTTTGAATTCAGCTCACATCTAAGTCTTCTCGTTTGCCATCTTTCTCAACAATTGATCCTTTCTTTTTCGTCATCATGGCCAACGAAACCGAACCCTCATTTGTCCTCACACCAAATTATTTCCACCACCTATGCTTAAAATGATTGGACACAGACTTTGCTTCTTTTTTTTCTTTTATTTTTTCGTGTGTTTGTGAACGTAGAATTTCTTTTTCATTTTACTATTCAAACCCCTTCCCTCTATGTATGTACTGACGTCACTGTTTATCCCGATCCAGAAGCACTAGGTTCTCAAACAAACTATTACAAACATAAACATAGGAAAAACAATAATTCACGAACTGCAAATCCTTCTCTAAACCAACATCACCAACATGCCTCATTCCAACTACTCAGCAATTCCCTCGGTTTTCTTCTTCCTCTTCAGTTCCTTCTTCTTTTCAACCAAAGCAACGCCAATATACAGTTCCCATGTCTGCACACACTCTACCACAAACCAACCAAACACCACATTCCAAACCAACCTCAACCTCCTCCTCTCTTCCCTTTCTTCCAAGGCCACCGAAGCCACCCAATTCTACAAAACAACAATTGCCACCGAAACCCCCAACGCCGTCAAGGGCCTCTTCCTCTGCCGCGGCGACACCCTCGCCGCCGCCTGCCACGACTGCGTCACCGCTGCAGCAGCGGACCTAAAGCGCCGGTGCCCGGTTGATAAGGAGGCCATAATCTGGTACGACGTGTGCATGGTACGCTACTCCAACCAATACCTCAACAACATCGTACCTGGAGTGGACATGTCTGATTCCAAAAACGTGACTGGCATTGACCTTGACCGATTCAACGAGCTGCTTGCGGGATTGCTGAATTCCCTGGCAACGAAAGCTAAGAATTCGGAAAATAAGAAATTTGCGACAGGGGAAGTGAACATCACGCGTTCGGTGACCCTTTATGGGTTAGTGCAGTGCACGCCAGATTTGTCTTTGTTCGATTGCAGGATGTGTTTTAGCAGCGCCATTGCGTCTGTTCCGAATTGCTGTGATGGGAAACGAGGGGCAAGAGTGTTGCTTCCTGGATGCAATATCAGATACGAAGTGTATCCATTTTACAGCAGCAATAACACATTGACCCTACCGATTGTGAAGCCTCGTTCTTCAGGTACAGAGTTAGTAAGTAGTAAATTGTGCCTATTTGATTTTGAGGAGTGAGTGATTGAATTGTATTGACGTTTGCCCAGGACGGAGTGGTGTTGAAGTGATTCTTACATTTGTTATCCCTGTTGTTGCTGCGATGGTGCTTTTCGCTTTTGGGATATGTACTGTCATGAGAAAGCAAGCAAAGAGTGTGATACAATTGTGGAAACAAACGGTAACAAAACTTGAATTTTTGGATTCCAATTTAAGTAATTGTTTGATAGTTTCGTGTTGTGGTCGATGTTGCTGACTGTTTGATTTTGGGGTTGAAAAACAGAATTATTCTGAGGTGTAGATGAGACTGATGCTGCAAAGAATAGCAAAGGTTGGAGACAAGAGATAGTAATGGGAATGCAATATTGTTAATGCTGAATATTTGAATTTTATGTGCTTAATTAGGAAGGGCGTAATGCAAAACAACCTTGATTATTGATATCGGATAGATAGTGCAGTGGTTAGGAAGTTGTATTAGTAATCATCAATTTTTATTTTTATTTATCTTGGTGAGTTTTTATATATATATTTTTGATATAAAATTCACGACCCATTAAGAAATGGGCCATTAAATTCTTCAAATGTTGGTGAAGAATTCATTAATAATCAATGTGTTCATCTGAAATTTGCAATTATAAAATGAGAATATGCATTCCGTATAGGAATAAATAGGTAAATAACCATGTTGGATTCTTATAAATTCAGATATATCACACACAAAACAAAGAAAAAAAAATAGAAAAAAAACGGTTCAAACTGATATATTTAAGGGGTGAACTTGAAATATACTTCATAAATCATAAAAAAAAAAAAGAACATATAATGAATATGGAAAACATAATCACAACATTAAGACTTGCTATAAAAATCAAACTCAGAACTTTTGTAATTCACTTATGTAATCTGCATAAAAAATTGTTTTTTTCTTGATTCATAAAATATATATAATTTGATTTATTATTCAACAGCAAATTATATACTAAAAAATTAGTTATACATTTTACCGCGAATTATTTAGAGATGCATTTTTACTTTTAAAGATACAGTAACTAAATTGATTAATCATTATTTAAAATTTCAAGATTTATTTGCAATTATTAATTATTTATTGTTATTATTATTAGTGATTCGTTTTTTTTTTGAATTTTAAAAAATATAAATATTTTTTTTTATTTTTGTAGATACTTTTTTTATTAAAACTATTTATTTTAGTTTAAAAAAAATTAGATAAATCAAACAGTTAAATTTAACAAAAATATTATTAAATAACAAAAATATAAAATAGTCATTTTTAATTAAAAAACTAATTATTTATTAAATGATAAAATTAAGAATCAAAATGTGAACATAATGAAATATAAATAATTTTTACTTTTAGACATTTAATAACTAATTAATTTTCTTTCAAAGGTGTAATTTATACTTTTCTTTTTTATTTTTTTAAATGCCATCACTCTGTTATAAATTTAATAGACCGATAAAATATGTAAATATTAAAAAATTTATAATAAAAAGTGGGAAATAGTGCAAATAAAATTGGTGAAATGATAATAATTAAATAATAAAATATACTGTAAAGGCAAATCTAAATTCATTATGCTGGACAAGTTTAAAAACACAGTTGCCAATTTAATTATTTGTTGAGCTTTCACAATTTTTTAAAAAAGGAAAATATATTTTGTCACACAAGGATTTTTTTAGATGAAAAGGGGTTCAATAAGAACAACATAGGTTGAACAGGGATTGAAGAGGTGAATAATCAATTTTTGAAGACTAACAAACTACTCTCCATTTCAATAATACATATTCGTGGTTTCTGTTCCTTCTACCATCTAAACAAAACCAACATTAGATATTATAAAAGAGATGAATAATGTTGAGAATGGTATTAACAAACTTAAATTTTTATTCTTTTTAACTAAAATAAAATAATAAAATAATTCTTTTACCTAAATAAGAAAATTTGTTAAAACTTTGTTAAAATTTTTTTATCAACCATTAATAAATCAAAAATCAATAATCTATATTAAATTATATCAAAAAATAAAAGGAGTAGAAAAATGAAAATCATATGACAAAAATAAGAAAATAAAGTATTAGTGGCACATATACTTAGGACGTAAAAAATTTTGTTCCAATATATCATTTTTATTGTTATTATTTTTGTTAAAATAATTATATATTAATAAACAAATTTTGATAATTTTTTCTTTTAACTTAAGGTATTGTTTTTTAATTGATTTAAAAATTAAAAAATTAAAAATTAAAAAACAATTTAAAAAATAACACCTCAAATTAAATTACAAGAGAAAGTTTATTAAATTACAAGAGAAAGTTGTTGTCAAATGTTAAAAAAATCATTTTTTTTAAGACTGAACAGAAGAAGTTTCAGATTAAATGCACATTGACTTGTCGCAAGCAAGCATTTGTGGTGGTGGTTCCCTTTTGACGTGAAGACTCCCGTCTCCCTCAGTAAACACACCTTCGTCATCTATCAAACATGTTGAAAGATTAAACGCAACAACAAAATCTATTTCCATAGAAAAGAAAAAAACAGTTAGTTATTGCTTACCTCACTGATTCTCTCCGAGATGTGCATCTTGAAATCCTCTTCAACCCACTTGCTTATAATTCTCTCCCTGTTTCTGTTCCTAATCTATGCAAGTGAAGCTGCACCGACATATACCAGCCATGCCTGCACAGATCGATCCTTTTACCTACCCAACACAACATTTCAAACCAACTTGAACCTTCTTCTCTCATCCCTCGTCTCCAACGCCACCCTCCACGACGGTTTCTACCGCACCACCATCTCTCTCGGAGCCCCCGGAGAGGTCAAGGGACTCTTCCTCTGCCGCGGCGATGTCACTCCCTCCGGGTGTCACGACTGCGTCGCCGCCGCTACAAAAAAGATCACACAGTTCTGCACCAACCAGACAGAGTCCATTATCTGGTACGACGAGTGCATGCTGCGCTACTCCAACAACTCCCGCCTCAACGACGTAGTCCCTCGGTTTAACTTGTTCAATGTGCAAAGCGTCCCTGAGTCGGACCACTCACAGTTCAACAAAATTCTTGTCTCCACGTTGAATGATGCGAAACAAGAAGCCCTCAATTCGGGGAAAAATTTTGCTACAAAAGAAGCGAATGTCACGAGCTCAATGAAGCTCTACACACTGGCCCAATGCACGCCCGAATTGTCCACTTCTTTATGCACCATGTGCTTCGAAAGCGCCATCAGTGCCATTCCTAATTGCTGTGACGGCAAACAAGGTGCACAGTCTCTGCTTCCGGGTTGTAATGTTAGATATGAATTGTACCCGTTTTACAATGTTTCCTCTGTCTCCACACAACCACAGTTTTTCTCTCCATCTTCAGGTATCAAATACAGTTCCTTGATTAATTTTTTGTTGCTGGGCTGTCTTAGAAAGCGATGAACCTGTGCAGGGAGAAGCAGAATTTCTGTAATTGTAATTGTGGCGATTGTTGTCCCAATTGTTGTTGCGGCTGTACTTTTCATTGTTGGCGTCTGCTTCCTACGTAAGAGGGCAAGCCAAAGATACATTAATTCTTTGGGCCAGGATTCAAGTAATCTCTCTTTCTCGGTCAAGGTGATTGTATTGTATAGTTTGTTTCTCTTGACTTTAGTTTGGTTGCTGATTATTTCTGTCTTTCTTTGCTGTGTAGTTGTGGATGATCTTACTGATGTGGAGTTCCTGCAATTTGACTTGGCTACAGTTGAAGCTGCCACAAACAGATTCTCGGATGAGAACAAGATTGGCCATGGCGGATTTGGGGTGGTTTATAAGGTATGAAACATGTTTGTGCTAAATTCAGATAACACATAATTCATTTTATGATAAAGTGATTAATTGGTCTATTCCAATGATTGTTTTTAGGGTGTCCTCCCTAACGGACATGAGATAGCTGTGAAGAGGTTGTCAGCAACCTCCTTGCAGGGTGCAATAGAGTTCAGGAACGAAGCTTCCCTTGTAGCCAAACTTCAGCATAGAAATTTAGTGAGACTTTTAGGATTTTGCTTGGAGGGGCAGGAGAAAATCCTTATCTATGAATACATACCAAACAAAAGCCTTGATCACTTTCTATTTGGTATGTACTTTTTCTACTCCTTTGTTACCTGATGTCTCAATAAGTGTAGTGATTGATTTCGATAAATAGACTGATATGATACCTCACAAGCAGAATCATTTCATTGTATTCACATGATGATACCTTTATCCTTATTAAACAGCAGTCATGTTGAAGGGAGTTAATAGTTGTATTGTCGGAAATTTTAGTAACTTTCCTATTGATAATATAGTTATTTCATTTTTGCAAACATTGTAGACCCTGTCAAGCAAAGAGAGTTAGATTGGTCAAAACGCTACAAGATTATAGTTGGCATTGCCAGAGGAATTCTTTATTTACACGAAGATTCCCAGCTTAGAATTATACACCGCGATCTAAAAGCCAGTAATGTTTTACTGGATGAAAATATGAATCCAAAGATTTCAGATTTTGGTTTGGCAAAAATTTTTCAGGCAGATCAGACTCAAGTAAATACAGGAAGAATTGTTGGGACATTGTAAGTCTAATGTCTATGTTTCATCTTGTCTTATGTTTTAGCAGGAAAAAAAAGTATTTCCTTTCCAAAAAGTTTATTGTTCATTTCCAATCAAGGGGACTATATTGTTGCTTTTTTCAGTGGCTACATGCCTCCGGAATACGCAATGCGCGGACAATTTTCGGTGAAATCAGATGTGTTCAGTTTCGGTATCTTAGTTTTGGAGATTGTGAGTGGCAAGAAGAATACTGATTTATATCAATCGAAACACGCCGTTGACGTCTTAAGTCTTGTGAGTATAAACAATAGTACTTTTTTTCTTCCACTCTTCTGGTACCAAACTTATAGCTTCAGTGCTCAGTTACACACTATTTCAGTGGGTGAGGAAATGAGACATTCCTAGTTTAAATAGTAACATTAAACTTCTACAGGCTTGGAAGCATTGGACGGAGCAAACACCTATGGAGTTTGTGGATCCAACTCTGCGAGGTTCTTATTCAAGAAATGAAGTAAATAGATGCATCCATATTGGTTTATTGTGTGTACAGGAGAGTCCATCTCACAGACCATCAATGGCCACCATTGCACTTATGCTGAACAGTTATTCAGTTACCATGTCAGTGCCCCGACAACCAGCATCTTTCCTACGTGCTAGAAGTCCTAACGGAGGGCCTGACTCTGATCAGTCCACCACCAACCAGTCTACCACCAGTTCAATTCCATGGTCTGTGAATGAAGTATCCATTACGGAATTATACCCTCGCTAAAGGATTGTTTTTCATGTTTTCTACAATCAATCCAGTGTACCAACAAGTCTTTTCAAACTATGGTGTTACTTTCAAACGTACCTAGGATATACATAGTAAACCTAAATGGCTCAAAAGGTTCTGTCTATATACTTCATGCTGGATGAAGATGTAGACCAATCTTGTTTTTGAAGCACAAGGTTAATTCCCAGATGGATTCTTGTTTCTTGCCGCATTTTACTGGTTAAAGGAAGTGCTTCCAAATGCAAGTATCTAGTTCTCCAATACTGCAACAGATAACTTCAAATTATGATTGTGACGTAAACTGTGTCTGGACTGAGAATTTATGCATGCTATAGTTCCAGAATATGAAACTATATATAGTTTTGACTGTTGCCCCTGTCTTTCAAAGAGCCGTGCTTTGTGCAAGGAAAGTGAGGTTGCCCATTCTAATGGTGGGGCATACTAGAAGTTTGAATATTCAGGACTCACTGTTCATTTTTTAGGATACATTTCAGTGTAGTACGAGTTTGAATCAACTATTTATTGAAAGAATGTCTCTATCACGTTCCGTTTGGATTTTAAGATGCACTTATGAAGACCGAAAACACTGAATGTAAAAAACGAGATCAAAATCACGAAAAACAAAGTAAATGGATGTTAAACTTTCCCCTGCAAAGTACAAAAATTTGCAAAGAAAGTAATAATAATAATAATAATAATAATAATAATAATAATAATAATAATAGATATATATATATATATATATATATATATATATATATTGAAACAAATATATTAAACTAATCACATCATATTAATTACAATTTTTTATAAATTTTATTTCATTTTTCTTCATAATTTTATGATTTTTTTTTCTTAATCTAAACAATTTCATTTTTTACTTTTTTTTTTACATCAACTACTCAAATCCATCATTTAATTCAATAACAATTTGGTTTTAACCTTGTTAAGCACTGTACCGTCCACACCAACATGAATGTATCTAATGAAAATTTAAGCTGTGGATTTTCTTATAAAAAATAGGTTCTTCCATCATTAAACTTGACTTCATTACTTATGTTTATTTAATTTTAACAAACTGTGTAAAATTGATTTTTTTTTCTTTCTTGTAATATTGTTTTCCCCATCTCGCACACTGGTCCCTTTCTTGCATCCTCTCAAGAACAGTTGTTAAAAGATACTTTATTTTACGAATTAGTGTTACACATAACACATCAAGATCAAGTGATTTTCGTCAAACTATTCGGTGCTTTAACAATTCTATTTTATTGAACTGTCACACAGGACAGAGACACCGTTTGATTTTCGTCAAATGGTTCAAAATTTACAATATCTGATTTAACATTTAACGAAAAGGTAGTCTTTGGTGTTAGCCAACATTGACTTGTATGTATCCTCCGAGGTGAGGACAGAGAATTTCATTTCCATCGTAATATTCATCATCACCCACCCGACCAGAATCTGATGAGCACACTGAAAGATTAAGTGTCAGAACAAAATCTACTTATCTTACCTCTCCGAGATGTGCATCTTGAAATCCTCTTCAACCCACTTGCTAATTCTCTCCTTGTCTGTGTTCCTTAACTATGCAACAGAAGCTGCACCTACATATAGCGCACATGCCTGCACAAATGGATCCTTTTACCGACCCAACACAACATTCCAAACCAACTTGAATCTCTTCCTCTCATCCCTCGTCTCTAACGCCACCCTCCACGACGGTTACTACCTCACCAACTTCTCCCTAGGAGCCTCTGGCGAGGTCAAGGGACTCTTCCTCTGCCGCGGTGACGTAACCCCCTCCGTCTGCCACGACTGTGTCGCCGCCGCGGCCGACAACATCACACGCCTCTGCACCAACCAAACAGAGTCTGTAATATGGTATGACGAGTGTATGGTGCGCTACTCCAACCTTTCCTTCCTCAACAACATAGTCCCAAGTGTTGGCATCAGTTCCCAACAGAGCGTTCCTGATTCCGATATTAACAGCTTCATCGATTTTCTTGCATCCGCGCTGAATGGTGTGGCGCAGGATGCGGTGAATTCTCTTTCGGGTAGAATGTTTGCCACAAGAGAAGCGAGTTTCACGAGCTCAATGAGTCTGTACGCCCTGGCGCAGTGTAGACCTGATTTATCCGTCTTCGATTGCAACATGTGCTTAACAGGCGCCATCAGTAGCCTCGGTGAAGGAAAACGAGGTGCACGGAACCTGCTTCCTAGTTGTAATGTCAGATATGAATTGTACCCTTTTTACAATGTTTCCGCCGTCTCCACTAAACCAGAGTCTCTTTCCCCATCTTCAGGTATCAAAGTTTTATACCATATTAACATGTACTAAGCTCATGTGCAGTTCGTTGATGATTTAGTATTCTCTAATCAAATTAAAGTTTTATATTCATTATTTGCATTGAAGATCAGTATAATTATATGATAAAACTATAATTCTGGCTATAGAATAGGACTGAAGGTGCTTAAAAGAAGTGAATCTCAGCTTTGTCCTTGTAATATAAACATGCCACTGGTGTCTTAGAAAGTGATTAACCTGTACAGGAAAAAGAAGTATCTCTATAATTCTGGCTATTGGTGTCCCAATTGTCGTTGCGGTGCTACTTCTCATTGTTGGCGTCTGCTTCCTACGCAAGAGAGCAAGCGATAAATACAATAATTCTTTTGGCCAGGATTCAAGTAATCTCTCTTTCTTCATCAAAGTGATATTTTCGTGTAATCTGTTTCAATTGCCTTTAATTTGGTGGCTGATGATTATTATCTTTCTTTGCTGTGTAGTTGTGGAAGGTCTTAGCGATGCGGATTCATTGCAATTTGACTTGGCTACGATTGAAGCTGCCACGAACAGATTCTCGGATGAGAACAAAATTGGCAAAGGTGGATTTGGGGTGGTTTATAAGGTATGAAACATGTTTTCTGAGTAACACATCATAATTCATTTTATGATAAAGTAGTTAACTGTTTTATTCCAATGATTGTTTTTAGGGTGTCCTCCCTGACGGACAGGAGTTAGCTGTGAAGAGGTTGTCAGTAACCTCCTTGCAGGGTGCAGTAGAGTTCAGGAATGAAGCTGCCCTTGTGGCCAAGCTTCAACATAGAAATTTAGTGAGACTATTGGGATTTTGCTTGGAGGGCCAGGAAAAGATTCTTGTCTACGAATATATTCCAAACAAAAGCCTTGATTACTTTCTATTCGGTATGTACCTTTTCTACTTTTCTTACATGTCGCAATTAGTGCAGTGATTGATTGCCCTCAACAGACTAAATGACACCTCATAAACAGAGTAACTAACTTCATTGAACATAGTTGGAGGATTAATAGTTTCTGTAAATGGAATTTGTTGTAATTTCGCTGTTTTAATCTGAGTATTTCATTTTGACAAATTTTGCAGATTCTACGAAGCAAAGAGAGTTAGATTGGTCACAACGCTACAAGATTATAGTTGGCATTGCTAGAGGAATTCTTTATTTACATGAAGATTCTCAACTTAGAATTGTACACCGTGATCTCAAAGCTAGCAATGTTTTATTAGATCAAAATATGAACCCAAAGATTTCTGATTTTGGCATGGCAAAGATTTTCCAGGCAGACCAGACTCAAGTAAATACAGGAAGAATAGTTGGGACTTAGTAAGTCCAATGTCTTTATGTCATTTCCTCTTGGATATATAACTTGTTATACAGATAGTTAGTTAAGTTCAGCGGGAAAAAATGTGTTCTTTCCAAAAATTTTGCTGTTTTTCTTTTTCTAAATAAGGGGATTATATTGTTGTTTCAGTGGTTACATGTCCCCAGAATATGCAATGCGTGGTCAGTTTTCTATGAAATCGGATGTGTTCAGCTTTGGTGTCTTGGTTTTGGAGATTGTGAGTGGCAAGAAGAATACTGATTTTTATCAGTCAAATCACGCTGATGACCTCTTAATCTTTGTGAGTGCAATAGTAATTTATTTTCTTCTGCTCTGCTGATGTCATGGGTAGCTGCAATATCTAGCTACAGACTATTTCAGTGGGTGAGGAAAAATGAGACATTCCTAGTTTAAATACTAACATTATTCTACTACAGGCTTGGAAGAAATGGACAGAGCAAACACCAATGGAGTTTGTGGATCCAACTCTGAGAGGTTCTTGTTCGAGAAATGAAGTAAACAGATGCATCCACATTGCTTTATTATGCGTTCAGGAAAATCCATCTCACCGACCATCAATGGCCACCATTGCACTTATGCTCAACAGTTATTCAGTGACCATGTCAATGCCACGACAACCAGCATCTTTCCTGCGTGGAAGAACTCCTAACAGGCTTAACCGAGGGCTTGACTCTGATCAGTCTACCACCGATCAATCTACCTCCTCTTCAATTCCATGGTCTGTGAATGAAGTATCCGTCACTGAAGTATACCCTCGCTAATGGATCATTTTTAGTTTTCTTCCATCAATCCACTGTAATCAATTTCATCAACTATTTGTATCTAAATTAAAGTACAACTTTTTTTATCTGGTCCATTTAAGCTATGATTTAAATGTCTCCTTCAGGTATTTCCATTTTACACACATCATAAAGGCAGTATCTTTATATTTTCTCTAAATAACTTCCTTAGAATTTTTTTGACTAAGATTATAAATATATGTACACGTATAATGAGTATTCTACTAAACTTGTTATATTTCGTAATCTTACATTTTAATCCCTAAATTTATACCGTTTATTTATTTATTTCTTAAAATTAGAATCTCTGGAGATGACTAAGTCATAAGTACAATACGTGTTCGAGTTTTAAGTCAGCAAAGACCATTTGCGTGGAATAATGACGGAAAAGCTCGAGTGAATAGTCACATGGTTGGCATTCATTGCTGTCCAAATGAAGCTAAAATATCTAAACACACAAAACATAACAACAAAGGTTTTCCATTATCATTATTTAAAACATAAGCTGCAGAATTCCTCCAATTAATTATTCAATCCAACATGCTAGCCTCCAACTTCTGTACAACCTCGTTAATACTTCAATTACTATGTCT
>Ga0209589_1003180_pt1 | contig 28818 bp, 20 predicted proteins | sample CowpeawhiteBW_FD_187525 | JGI IMG/M metagenome (GOLD analysis project Ga0209589, IMG submission 187525) | Root nodule microbial communities of legume samples collected from California USA - Cow pea white BW (SPAdes) (version 2) | ecosystem: Host-associated > Plants > Roots > Nodule | place: USA...
GACACAAAAATGGGGATTAGTGGTATATTTAGATCAATGTAACCCAAAATGTATTTATTTACAAAAGTAAGGTAAAATTGAGGATTAAGTAGGTTAAAAGCTTTGGAAGAGATGATTTTGCTAATAAAATGTAGCTTGGATAATGGTAAAAATTAACATTATCACCAAGGCTATTGGTGCATTCTACAACCAGTTAGAGAGACTATGATCTCCGAGACTATGATCTCAAATGACTTAGGTAAAAAAGGAGTTGATTGCTCTAAACGAGAACAAGATTCCTTGAGATACCTTTTGGATTTTGTTTTCTTTCTTGTAGAAAAACACAAATATACAATATCATTTCTAAATTACTCTATGTATTAATGTCAAACACACTATACATGAAAACTTACTCTTCTATTTTCTTATAGGACATAATTTATCCATAAACTTTTTCATCTTTTCTATAGAAGGAAACAAAATCCCAATGACAGTTAAAATAAAACCTATGGCATGTATAAAAGACTATTCCCAACATAGTAGACCTTCGACAATCATGATAAAGAATGATTAAGCAAATGGCTAGCCACACATTCATTCCTTCCCAATGTAAGCAAATCGTGAAAGTAAAACCACCTTGTCGTGTATTGTTGCTAGTAGTAAGGCATGAGTTGAAATAATTGAATCATTCATTTGTATCTTATAGTGCAATAACCCAGTCCTTAAGTTTTGAAGAATTGCAAATAATTTGGTCATTTCGTCAAATCAAACATCATCTTTAAAACATACTTTAAAAATTAACTTGACATGTAAAGAATATGTCAAGTCACTAGTTTTTATTTTCTAAAATTTGAGTAGAAACATTAGAACATACTTACACAAGCATTCCGTAACAAATAAAGAAAAATAAGTGTTCAAATGTAAAATAAGTTGCAACATTGATAAATATCTTGTACTTTCCTCCCCAAAGTTTCATCAAATAGGTAGCAAATATGCACAGAGGACATTAACTCTGTCATGCAAGATCTCATTACAATATACTGAAAAGTATAATTAGTTATTTATTTATTTTTCAATTTCAACTCACAATGGAAAGTGTGTTCTAGAAAGTTATTTCTTAGTTTTAGTTACTGAGAAAGGAATTGAATAAATGCAACTATTAACATCAGTTACAAACTAAGGTATAAACCTATGCAAATCTGTATATTGATATAGCTGCAATCATATATTCTGTTAATGAATATTAGTAGTGGAAACAACTTTTACTTTGAACATAAATGAATGTGAAGATCCATAAAAGCGTGATGGTGTAGTAAAGGGACACACAAGAGTTTATTACATTTACTTGCTTTGATTTTGTATCAACCCAAGAGTTGTCCTTACATCGTTGGTGTGTGCTGTGAAACAAATATACTAATGTTGGAGGCATTCCATTCATCTTTGTCTAAAAAAAATAGAATAAATTTTACACAAGTATGCATATTTTCTTTATATATATATATATATATATATATATATATATATATATATATATATATTGAAAAGTTATAAAAAGAAAGTAGTTAGCAAAACACGTGTGAAGAGACCCTCCAAAATCTCCAGAGTTAGAGACTCAAATTCTTTTCCAGTCATGCTTTTCATTTTGAATTTCTTAGATGCCCAATGCTCACATAATATATCCCATGTACTATCTAAAATCCAATTTGGCTTAGTATTGATTTCTTGAGCCTTTGTAGACTACTTTTCATGATAACAACACCTCTTATTTCAAAAATTTTTCTTGCCATCTATGATCTGGAGGACAAATCGAAAATTTTTTCTGCATTAATAAGAAAAAAAATTTATTCATAGATAAAACTAATATATACATCAAAATTAAAGGGATGATTAATGTCAAAAACATAAAGGGAGTTGTCATGCATAATTCTGGAGGAAGATTATAAGGCGTGACAATTATCGACCAATAAGAATAAGGTGGAGTCGAATTATTGAAAGGTGAAATCCCATCAGAACATAAAGCTGACATCACATTTATTGGTTCAGTTGCAAATTTCGGATACATTTTTTCAAAAGGTTTCCAAGCTTCACCATCAGATGGATGACACAACACCCTAGGTTCTATCCTATTTTCATAATGCCACTTCATACGTGGAGCATAACTTATGGAGTCATACAATCTCTTAAGCCCGAGATGGGAGGCAAATAATGCATTCTCTTAATAGGAACCTCTTTGTATTTACCCTTACCAACACTTTGAGAACATGGTTAATGACAAAAGTTTCATTCTTTCAACTGCATATCTTCATTAGTGTAAAATAACATACAATCATCAACACAACAATCAATTTTTTTTTTTTTGCAGTTAAACCAAGTTTTGAGACTATTTGACCCTGTAGAAATCTTTAGGAATAATATTATTTGTAGGATGGGTCTCTTTCATAAGATCTAATGCTTGATCACATGATTTGTGAGACATCTTGTCCTTTGATTTAATTGTCAAAAAGCTAACAGCAAAAGATGATTCAATGTGATTATTACATGCAAGTCATAATGGTTTTGGGCTTCTATATTTGGAGAAACATTCATACTTGGAGAGATGTCCATTTCTTGGTCATGATCCATTTCAAACTCTGACGTATCTTCAATTTTGTTAGTTTTTCATTTGTCAAAGTGTTCATTTTTCCACTCTAGAATAACTAATTTGAGCATATTAAGTTAGATTCCTAACTTAGGGCCATTTTTGCATTTTCATAAAATTAGTGTTTGTAGAGTGTTTTTAAATTCATTTGAGTGTGGTTGCATCATATTTTGAGTCCTAGGGTCTTAGGTTAGTCAAACCTAGTGTTAAGAGTCAAATTTTGCTCCTTTAGTCTTTAGACTATGACATAGTTGACTTTCTGAAATTCTTCCAAATTGAGTGATGTGACCTTGTTGAATCATTATAAAAGCCTAATTACACTTGCTGAAAGTGGTCAAACACCAAAATTTGAGGTTTAGGGCCAATTGAGCAATATTCTTAGTTTTCATGTTTTTGGTCATTTTAGCTTAGTTGTTTAAGTAGTGTCTAGGTAGAACTAATCCTTCCACTAGAGTTTTTGATCAATTTGCAGGTCCTTTATCCTTAGGTAATGTTTAATTGAAGATTTGAAGTCCTAGAAGTTCACATAGCAGCAAGGTCAAGTTGGTGGCAAAGCATGAAGTGTGCAAAAGTTACATGTTTGACCTTAGAGTTGACTTTTGCCATTTGGACCCCAAATCAAGAGCCAATCATTTGGAGCACTTTAGGACACTAAATGTGATTGGTTTGGGCCTTGGGATTGCCAAAAATCTTAGAGGGGGCTGCACATTTGAGTTTGGGCTCATTTGGTGAGAGGTGGCTTAGTGTACGATAGGTTTTAAGGTAGATCGGAGGAGATGGCATAGGGGGACGACCCAGTAGCCTCCTAGGGAGGCTGCATGTTCCTTGGACCATGGCAGACTAGATTCGGGCTGCATCATTCCACCTCATGCAGCAAACCCGAAATTCCATCTAAAAACACCCTTTTTCACTCCATTTTCGCTTTTGGAAGCTTGATAGCTCAAGCCTTGGTGAGAGGAAGGTTGGGGCAAATCCTTGTACTCATTTTTGGTATTTTAATCTGGATTTGAGCTTCAATGAATGAAAATTTCAGTACTGCTCATTTGGTTTGTGGTTTCATAATGTTCATTATTTTCCACTAAACCACCACCTTGGTTACTTCTTTTTGAGCTTAAACTCCACCCTACCATACCAAATCTAGGTTCCACACCAGTGGTGTGTCCAAAAGACCTTTATACATCATTGTTTCAGAATAAACAAGATGAATGGGTTGGATTCAAGACCAATGGTAGTAGCCAAGCTCTTTTCACTTATATTTCCCCATTTCATTGCACTTTTGCTACAATTTTGAGTTTCTTCTCATTCCACTACTTCACACACATCAATTTTAAGTTCCTTTAACTGTTTGCAAGTTTAATTTTGAGTTTCCACTACCAAATCACCAAAACCCCAATTCTACACCATTTTCATGTTCACACACACACACACACATACATACACCACTAGTTACTATTCCATTAAATTTCTCACTTATTTCTTAATCATTTTAAGTTTAGTAAATTCGTGCACGCTCCTGGGATGATTCTCAATCTATTCGAACAATCAGACACCAATTTCCATCACCATTTCATTAATTCGCATTCTTCTGCATAATTTCGTACTCATGTTACTGTTCCATTTGAATTTAGCATTGTTTTCATGTTTCGATTCAACCTGTGATTTTTTAGCTCCTATTTATGCTCCACAAACTATTAGCATAAAAAATTTTACGATTCCATCCACAAATCACCAAGTTAATCGCACTTCACTTCCCGTTTTTCATTTTTGCATAATTTTGTGGTTGCGTTATTTTTTTTGTTGATGTAAATTGATTTGGAGGTTTCATTCACTGTATCATGATGAAGCTTTTTGCACGTTTAATTGCATTTTCGTTGCATGAGTTGGTCGAATTGATCGAAATCACGTTTCTGCTCAAATTTGGGAATTAGGGTTCATGAAATTGAGAACCTTGGTGTAGTACACCAAATCGAGTGATTCCAGTTTCTAAATTCAATTTAGATAATTTATAATCATTTTTCATCATTACATGTTCAATTGTATCATCAAAAGATCCCAATTTGAGGTTACCATGCACTTTGCTAATGAACATGTTCTTCATTTTGGGCAAATTTTGAGTTTGATGAATTTGGACCAATTTAACCATTGCATTACCCTAGTTTTGATCATTAAACATGTTTTAAGCATTTAAGATTAGCTAATTCATCATTCCCTACCATTTTGTTCATTGCATGTCATGCCTTCATGCATAGTTCATAACATTTCTTGTATTGTATGATTTTGAGTTTTCTGTTTTTAAGTGTTGATTTAGAATAAATTTTCCCACCACAATTCAAGCACAAATATTGCATTTGACTTTAGCTATGTCCACGAATTGATTCCTAAGGTTCTTCCTATATTGTATTTTTAAGGGAAAAATAGTTTGACCGAGTCTTTTAGACGATAAAAAGGCTCTATCATACTGTAAACCAACAACATCATAAATCATGCTCTTAAATCAATTGATTTGTCTATCTTAAGTGCTAAATATACCAAGACTAGTATCTACGCACATACTCAGGTCACTTTCTCCATGACATGTCCAATACCAATATTCATTAATGAATCTTTTTTTTGTAAAGATGAACTTTAACTTTTTCAAAATGAAAGAATTTCAAATTTTTGCACTTAGAACAAGGACATCTTATTTTCCCCGTTTGACACATTCGTTTCTCTACATGCATAGGAGACAAAATCATCTATTCCTTTTAAAAATGCATTAGTATATCCCCTCCTATTAGGCATTAATGTATTATACATCTGACTTTGATTTTGACGAATATCCATAGTTTGTCATTCAACATAATAAAGAAATTAAAGAAAAATAAGACTAGATTTGTTGGATAGAAAAGGAGAATCATACATAGAGAAACTCTTATCAACAAAATAACACAAATTACTAAATCAATTTTGCTAATTTAGGAAATTTACCTCACAAAAGGTGTGGTTGTAAGTACAAATGTTAAGTTAGTAACTCAATGTTCTGAATAGTAAATTTTTGCAAGTACAAATTACTAAATCAATTTTTTGAATAAATCAAAATATAATCTAAACACATTTACTCTTATTTAATTGAGTGCATATTTATTTGTTTTGTTTGTTTAGCATTTGATAAAGCTCTCATATATGTTTTTCTTGTAGGACAACTACAAGAAATTAGCTTATTATCTATGCCAAATTTTCGTAAATAATGTGTTTTTTTTTGTAGGTAATGTGTTATTATTTACGAATTACCTACAAAACAATTTCCGTAGATATTGAGCTGATAGGTAAATTTATCTACGAAAATATTCGTAAAAAAATTTGTCATCCAATATTCGAGTTACCTACGAAATATTTCGTAGATAAATTACCTACAAAAACTGTAAGGCCCGCTTTCAATTCTGCCCCTTTTTCTTAGGGCTGTCTTAACCATTGGGCCTTAGGGCTGGCCCAGAAAGGGAAAACAGACTTAGTCCGCCCCAAACCCTAACCTAAACTCACTTTTCGTAAAACAGAAATCCCACTCCCTAGAGCTGCTGCCGTTGCCGTTTTCTGCTAGGGTTCCAACGTTCAGAATCACGTTCGGCTTGGTTTATGTTCTGCTCACGTAAGTACCTTTAACCCTTACCGCCTCTGTCTTGTATAGCTTTCACAGTAACAGTGGAAACTCTGTTATAACTCATTTTTATCCACTATTCCAGTTGCGAGTCGGGTTCTAGAGCTGTTGTGCTCCATAGTTCTGTGCCGAAAGACCTGTACGAACCCATTTCCAGGTAGGGAAGCTCTAGCTCACTTGCATATTTTGTTTTCGTTAAGTTATGAACTGTCTTGTTGAAGTTATGGGCTGGTATGATGTGGTTATGAGCTGTGAATGTGTTAATGTATGTGGGCTGGCTGGGATCGCTATCGCAGGAAAATAGTGGCGAGACCTGCTAATCTCGCCCAAGCGAGCCAGTCTCGCCTAGGCGAGACAAATAGGGACTCGCCCAAACCCTTTTTGCGCAAAAAGTCGCCCAGGCGACCTGCTCAACTTTTGAGCGAGTGAACATCTCGCCCAGGCGAGAAGGGACTCGCCTAAGCGAGATCCCGTGTTGGCTCCTGGTTCCTCCTTCGAGCCCTCGCCTAGGCGAAGGGGTACCGCCTGAGCGAGAACGTCTCGCCTGAGCGAGACCCTTCGGCCTGAGCGAGGGGTTGGGCGAGACAGGGCGCTGTTTGGTGGTTTGATTGCTCTTGGATGATTGGAATTTGTTTGGGTATGATTGTTGTGATGAGATACATGTCCGTATGTATGTATATATGCACAATGGATTGCTAAGTATGTATGATATGATTCATGAATGGTGAATGACGGATATTGTGGAACCTTGGCATGTGAAATGAATGAGTGGACTGGAATTAAAGTAACATGGTATTGATATGAGAAGAGGTCCTAGACTCATGGGATGGTGATGATCAGTAGCATGGATTCAAAATGTGATGAGTATGAGGAATTGACCTCAGGGGTTGGTATGAAATTTCAAACGTGATTTAACGTTATAATATTGTGAATTTATGATTGATTGGTCCGTGTCAGCGTGTAACTCCTTGGGGTCTCTAGGTGAGACCTTCGGGGCCACGCTTCAGTGGTCGGGACGTAATTCCATGACCCTGTTAGTGGGTGTTCATGGTGGTGCCCCATCTGTATAACTAGGTAAGGATTCAAGTTAAGGTTGCATCCTGAAACTCTAAGGAGTCAGTTAGTCTCACTTAGAGCGGACTGACTCCTGTGGTGAGAGTAGCAGGAGGCCCGAAATTCATTAAGGGCTAACCTTGTGGTGAGGGAAATTTGATTCATTGTAACACTTGTAACACATAGCTCGGGGGTGAGCAGAGGTATCCACCACAAGCGCAAGCATCCGCTGAATCCGACCAAGTTATACGTATCCGGATGAGTCGAGTCGAGTCGTAGTGTATTGATTGAGAGTCATGACATGCTTGGTTGATGTTTGGATATTGAATGGTGAGAAATATATTTTGACTGTATGATAAAAATGTTGTTGGCTCTAGCTTACCCTGTTTATTGTATGGTTGTCTTGTATGTGGTTCTTCTTTCTTGCGATGATCATCAATTTAATTGATGGGAGCAGATGGGCGAGGTTCCAGAGGTCAGCAAGGAAATGGAGGTTCCGCTGCATAGTCCGCGTGGACTAGTTTATATTTTTTTTTTCCGTATGAGTTCATCTAGGGCTGCAACCCACGAAACAGATAGTTTTAGATTTATATACTATTAGTTAGCTCTTCATCCGTTTTCTTTTGGGCATCGTGGTGTGCCATGGATCGTTGGGAGCTTAGTTTCAAACTCCCGGACTGCGCTTGTATGTTATTTTATGCGACGCTACATTTAATTTCGCTTATAAATTAAATGGGGTGTTACAAAAACTAACATAGATAAATTACCTACAAAGAATTTCATAGATAACTCAAATATTAAAAAATTAAAAAAAATTAAAACATTCTAAAATCCTTTCAAATATATATATATATATATATATATATATATATATATATATATATATATATATATATATATATTATAAAAAATCCTTGTAAAATTGTATAATGCTTAGTTAAGTGGTAAGCATTTGCCTTCTCTCTAAGAGGTCTTGAGATCAAACCTAATTGGCCATTTTTTTATTAACACTATAATTAAATATCCACAGTATGAAAAAAAAAAAACATGTTGAAATATCATTTTCATTCTTTTCTCCACCACTATGTCAGACTTTAATGGACGAGAAAGGTTATGCCATCATTTTTATTTCTTAACGTCAAGTCCATTAGTGAAAAGTAAAGCCATGCATGGACCATTTTATTTTCTTGTTTGCGCATGAAACTCATGCCCATGCACCAGGCCCTTTTAGTCTGAAAGTTCATGCAACTACCACCTCATCTTTGTGGCATCGAAGGGGTACCTTTGATAGACAAGAATGGTCATGCAAGAAATTTTTTCTCCTTGTGGTGAGTAGTTTTACGTGAAAATAGAATGAGCTAGTGGCCTTAACGTTGATAAGCCATTTTTCGTGAGAGTTAAGTGGTTTGGAGGCATATGCATGGCTCACGGTGGGTTTTGTTATTTATTAGAGATATCTACCTTTGCATTGGGTACGTATTATTTTTGTTTTGGTTGGTTTTATCCTTGTTGGGGGTTGTCTTGGAAATTCTTGTATGGTTCATATTGCATATTTTCTATAGTATATATGTATAACTCGTATGGTATGTTGTGTTATAGGATATATATCTTACTCGTTGGGCTAATGGTTTGTGGGAAAATTGATGTTAAAAGGGAACAACTGCAATAATACAATTGGGTTCTAGTCCATCTCACGTGGACCTAAAGGATGAATGGATTTCACTCCCACTTGTGGGAGGGAGGTGGTAAGGTAAGTTGTTGTGGGGTTTTTCGTTGTACCTAGAAACCCAAAGATGACTTTTTCGCTTGTATGAGGTAGTAGAAAAGTGTTCTCTTTGCCTGTGTGAGGAAGTGGAAAAGGATGTGTTTGAGTGTTGTACTCTCTCGCCTGGGCGAGGTAGTGGAGAGAAGAAATATGTTTCGCCTTAGTTCCGACTTGTTGTTGAGTATAGTGCTTGGTGTGAGAGATTCATCAAAGTTGTTACTCATTTGTCCTTGGGGAGTAGAGAAGACAGGTGATGCGATGGCAGGACCATTCAAACTACTTGGTTATAGAAAACTAGATCTTGTAGTAGGGATCAAGTGATGAAAAAATGGAAGAGTGAATGTGATTATCATGCTTCATTATTTTACTTGGTTGGATGTGATGTTTAGTATAGCTTGTGATGTTGCATTTTGCTAAATTTCTTTTACATATGATTATTTACGGTTAGCTTACCCTTGTTTGTTCGTTTTGTGTGTTCGTTGTGGGTGCGATGATCGTATGACGTATGTGTTATACGAGAGCAAGTAATAATGCAAATGCTTCTAGCGTGGAGTAGATTGATGAGAGAATGAGTTGAACTTGGGATTTTATTCTCTTTTGTTAAGTTTTTTTAAAATAAATATTACAAACGATGTAATTTTCTTTTATTTGTCATCGTTATTTGTAAATTTTTAGACAATTAATGTTTCAAACTATACATTTAAGATTAAATTATAAACTCTTGCTTAAGTATATTTTTGACAATAATCTTTTTACGTTAAAATGCACATGAATTATATCTTTCTTTATATTCTAAATTAGGGCGTTACAAGGAAAACTCAGAAAAAGGAAAAAGTGTAACAAAAATTGCAAGTTAATGGATGTATAAATTTCAATTTCTATATTTCTTATCTAGGGATCAACCATCAATGTATGTAGAACAAGTCAAAGCTAAATTTTTTATGCTAGATTATTGGGTATCTTAGGAAGAAAATATGTGGAACAAGACAAACCTAAAGTTTTTATGCAAGATTGATTATCTGATCAAGAAACTCACATATAAAAAAATGTGTAAAGAGTACTAGAGGATCTAACAATTATAGAATAGAAACATTAAGAAAAGATCCAAAGAAACAATGGGCAGGATGAGAAGGAAAAATAGTATTACTTCATGTATCTTAACATTGAATAGTATTGTGAGATGTTTATCCTAATGAATTTTGTTCATTGAGTTTTGAACTTATGAACCATATAATGTTGAGTTTTCAAATATGTAATACAGAAATTAAATTTTGATTATTAAATTAAAATATTTGATAAAATCATATAAATGATTGATTTAAAGTGAAATATTAGTTAGTATTTAAAATATACGTAATATAAAGATGAAAAATTAGAAAATATGTTGATTAAGATTGGACTTCCTTTTTTTATTTTTAAAAATGCTTAATAAGTTTTTTTGTTTCGGTATTGAGAAATTTATTTAATGTGATCTCTCAAATTTTTTTTTACCTTAATTCAATTTTTATTATTTTATTTAAAAAGAGTCAATGTTCTTTTAGATGAATTGGTGTTGACACCATTTAAAAATGTGACCATGTGTGAATGATTCTCTAACCCTTACCATCTTCGTTTCTACTCTGAAGGTGACCCTCTAGATACGAGAATAGAATTATAAAGGATTGGAGAAGAATATAATCATAAAGGATTGGAGAAACCCAGAGCCACTTATATGTAATTTGCTTTCAACGGAACATACCACATTAACTTGTTTTTAAAAAGGAGGACTGAATTGAGGTAAAAAATTGAAGATTTTTTAGTGTGTTACAAAAATAGACTAGACTTTACATGTATAGACACATAGATTGCTCAAGATTTTTATACTCTAATAACCCAATAAAAGGTGCGTACTTAAATATGGTATTCTCTATTCTTTCCAGTATTAATGGTATTTACCCAAAAATTATTGATGGTAACATGGCATATATTTGGAGTACAAATGATAATGATGCAATTGGTCCCCTGTGGAGTGAATACATTGTGTTTTGTCATCTTTAAAATCATTGGACATAGCAACAAATTTTGTTCAGAAATTCTTTTAGAAAAGGCTACGAGTAAGATGATAAAAAGGACATAACTTTGAAGAGAGAACAATACTTCACAGTTTACATCCTCCTCCAATTAAATCAGATAAAAAAAGATGTAAGGGAGAGAGAAGGGAGAGTAAGATTAACAACAGTATTTATACCAGTTTTTCTGCATCTATATTTAGTCCTTGACACATAACCCAGTGCTCTAAGAAATAAACAAGATTAAGTGAATGTTTTGGCAAAAAAATCAAACCAAAAGGGTAAGTGAAAACAATTTTAATGCTTTTGTAGTTGTAGGCTCATAGTAGTTGTTGTTATCCATTGCATCCAAAACAGAAAGACGAATATTAAGTACAACATCAGAACCATACTCATGTCAATTAACTTGAATTGACTATTGAAAGGGCAAGAGTTATGAAAAGATAACCAGAAAAAGTTGTGCTGATATAGTTTTAATATATACATTTCTCGTATTGAAGAAGGTATATTACAAACAAAAGTAACTACTCCAGGAGATATAATACAAAAATGGAAGGAACATAGGAAAAAGAAAAGAGAGAAAATGTTTTGTACTTTACATGGTTTAGGTTTAAAATGCTCTAATTGTATTAGGTGCAGGTGATATAGAACAATGGCTAAAATCGATATAATCATCACCATTAGGTGTTTCCGTTCCTGGATATACTTGGCCAATGTATTGTTGCACCACCAAAACTGAAGCAGTGGCTGCAAAATCAGAAGATGCTAGCAAATCTCCAATGGCTCCCATTTCAGGACATTCACTCCAATCAGTGAGTCCTGCAGTGAGAGGTGATATCATCCCTTGACCTCTCCCAACAACGAAAAGATCATGAGCATCATCCATGCTTCTTATTGCAGCCACTGTGTCTTCCCCATTTTTAACTACCTTCTCAACATAATCAACTGAATCACCACTCCCACATCTCATCCTAAATTCTTGTATAAGTTTTTCATCAAGTTGCTTTTGTATATCCCTATCTGTTTGCACTGTCAGCAGCACCCTTGGTCCATCCATGTTTTTGCTGTCTTGTTGTGGGCACGATGGCTCTGCCTGTTCACCTGGGATAAAACGCATTATGGTGAGGCTAATCCCAGGATGTTCCACCATTCTCCATCCATAGCACAATGCCTCTCTATCATCTGGCCCTCCGAAGAACAACACTGCTACGTTATGAGACACTTGGTTTCCAGCCAAACGGTTAGAGCCACTTAAGCCTCTATCTACTAGAATTCCTACCGAGCATGGTGCGTTTGCTAGCACGTTCTGGTTGATGGCTCTATAAGCCATGTTTGTAGCTTCCATGCCGCCATCAACTGTTTGTTGTTTATGAAAAGGAACAATGATGAGGGACACACGTTTGTCTGCTGCCAAATTGCATATGTCTTCATGCATGGTGGAATAGGGAGAGATCGCTGTCAAGGGCTGCACTGCGATGAATGAAGCATGCTGCTCGTAGTTTTCAAAGGCTTTGATTATGTGGTCGGATTGAGCTTCGGTTCTGTTAAGGGCAGGGAGGTCTGGTTTTGCTGTGTTGTGAACAATGAGCATGGCTGATGTGCGACCACTGAGTTCCACCAGATGGAGCACATAGGCACATATTGGGGAGTTCTTTGATGGGTTTGAGGCTTCAAGAAGGTTGATCATTGTTGGAACGTTTCGAGGGGTGTGCACACACACTAGGAGTCTGAACTCAGTATCTAATTTTGATATCTCAACTGTTCTTCTTTTGTAATATATGCTGCTCCTTGAGGGTCTATAAATGACTGATATGGCAGGTACTACAATGGCAGTCATTATGACTGTTATAACGACCATCACTGCAAATGATTCTTCATCAAAAACCTGCACACAGTTGTAAGTGATCAACATCCCTTATCAAGAGAGGAATTTAAGAGAACCAACAAAGCGTTCAATGTTTTTATGCGTTCAGGATGTTAAATATGTTTAAGTTATCATTTTAGTGTGAGTACCTTCTGGTCCTTCCCAACATTAAGCACCACCATTTCAACGAGACCTTTTGTGTTCATGAGTAAACCCAGGGCAGCTCCTTCACGTATTGGCATTTGATAAAGCAGTGCAATCAAAAGGGTGCCAAGAATTTTGCCAATGCAGGCCAGAAAAATGACTAGAAGAAGAATCGCCCAGGTGTATGAGCCATTGATGAGTCCTAAGTTGGTTTTTAGCCCACTTATGGCAAAAAAGAGAGGTAGCAGAAGCCCGGAAACAAAGTCCTCCAGCTTTTCCACAAGAGTAAAACTGAGTGGTCCATTTGGGATTACCAAACCAAACACAAAAGCTCCAAAAACAGAATGAGTTCCAATTGCATCAGTGATGAAGCCTGAGACCATGACCCCAGCTAGAATAAGAGATATATAAAACTCACTGAAAGTTTCTCCTTCAGGGGTTTTCCTAATCAGCCATTCAACTGCTGGTCGAACAGCAAAAACACAAACGGCTACAAATGCAGCACCAGAGAGTAGGACCCAGAGAGAAGCCAAGGAAGTTGCATTATTCTCAGCTAGTGCAATGGCCAAAGCTAAGAGAATCCAAGCACACACATCATTGATGAGTGCAGCTGAAAGAGCAAGCTTCCCCAACTCTGTGTTAACGAGTTTAAGCTCAGCTAGAATCCTAGCAAGGACGGGAAATGCAGTGACAGAGAGAGCAACACCAAGGAATAGAATGTATGTGCCTTGGTTTATATGAGTATCGGTTTTTTTGGCCAAAAGGTAGGAGAATGCAACTCCAACGAGGAAAGGTAAAATCATGCCAACCATTGCCGAAGCCACAGCTTTTCTACCCACGCTTCGCATCACTGTTATGTCCATTTCCACCCCTACCAAGAACAGAAAATAGAGGAGACCAATATTTGCCATTGTTTCAATCACCATGACACTTCTTAGAGGAAAAACTGCATTGGCAAATGTTTCGTTTTGTCCAAGCACCGAAGGACCCAATATTACTCCACCCTGTACCCATGTAAAATGATAACATCTGTCAGTAAAGAACCAACCAGAGTGTGTTAATCTTCTAGCCCTTCTCACTCTTGGTTTTAAAAAAGGCTCTTCAAAACAATTTCAAGTTCTGAAAACGCTTTCCAAAACAAATATATTTTAAAAAGCATATCACAAACAGTTGGGAGATGTTTTCTCATTCTCTCACGCTTTTAGCCAAATAGTTTATGTCTGAAGTGACGCAACACATAGAAAGACAAGATTGCATGAATGAAATTTGTTCAGATAATGATGTTGAAGAAACAAACTCACCAAGACTTCAGCAATTACGCGTGGCTGGCGAAAAGGTTTGAGAATGAACACAAACAAGCGGGTGGCAATCACAACTAAAGTCAATTGCAAGATGAAAAGAGGGAGAGAATAATCCAAAGGGTTGTCTCCTTGCCACACCCCATTTGTTGTTATCATGGTAGGTGCATAACATACTATGTAGTCATCCGTTCTATTGGTTGCTTCTGCCATTTTTCTCGTGTTTATCTCCATTCTTGTTGCTACAACAACCTTCACTTCCTCTTACGTGCAACCCTTATAGATGATGACTCTTTCATGCGTCAAATATTCATCACCTTGATAAGGCACAATCATCTATGTGTTTGAAAATAGTTAGCTGATGAAGTTTGCATGCAAAAGAACGTGGTTGAAGTCGTGTTGCGTTGAGCAGATGAATTGACTAGAAAGTGCAAAAGGGTTACGTTGGAAAATAATGTAAGGAGGATAATTATGTTTTGGTTTGTTTGATGAAAAGGATAAGAGAAGAATTAAAGGCAGAGAGAAAAGAAGTGGGGTTCCTTTGGTTTTGGTGGCCGTCCACTTCAAGTGGGAGCTCTAGTTCAATTCTACGGTTTGTATTGTTTCCAAGGGAAGGTTTTCTATTTTAAGAAAGCTCATGATTCGATTTTACGTTACATTGGAAAAAAAAGTGCACCTATAGTGTTTTGACACCTAATCAATTTTTACAACCACCTTATACCTATTATTTTAACTTTCATTCTTTTTTTTTTCATAAATTAATAATCATATTTATCTTCAAAGTTGGTGCTGGATTTTCAAAAGATCTGATTTCAAAGAGAATAAAGGGTTTGAGGATGAATTTGTGGAATGTGTGTATACTCCAACATTTATCACTTTAACCAAAAGTCATCATTGTTAGGTTAACAATTGTGAAGAAATATATACATGTATATATAGCCAGTATTTTAGTTGCATTATATTTCATATAATTGAAGTTTATAATAAATGAGTTATATTATATTTAAAAATCATAATATATAAATATCATTAAATATATGTTTATATTGAAAAATCACAAAGTTGTAATATGAATTTGTATTTATTGACAATTTCTTTAACAAAACTATTAAAGTTTGTTTTAAAGATATAAAAATAAAACACGGTACAAAAGATAAGAAAATAAAATATATAAGAAACTTGTAATCAATTTTACAACATAATTTGTAATATTTTTTTCGTAAATAAATTTAGATTATTTTTATTAATTAATGTGCTAATTAAATTACTAAATTTTCCTTTTCCATTTGTAAGTCTAAAATGGATTCTACGTGTAGCATTTTGAGTTTGAATGTCCTTTGAACACTGATGTTGAGTTAATCATGGTGTCTACAAAGACACTTCGCGACCCTTATGTCAGTAAATTTCAGATGTGTAAATGTAGTAATGAAGAGTCTTTTCTCTTGTGAACAATGCTTATTTATACTATTCACAGAAGGGATAATGTTGTGAAGCTTCCTTGCCGGAGGTATTTGCTTTTGTGAATAATGAGCGAAAATTGATCTTCACTTATATCTCCTCAAAATCTCCTTGACCAAAAATCTCTTTAAGAAAAAAATCCAGGTAAAAAAAAAAGGAACACACATTTTTTATACATTTAAGTTAAAATTATTATAAAAAATCATGTAAATTATAGTAGTTAATAAATGAAATTAAAATTTTGAAAAACTAATTTAAAATATTTGATTAAAATATTGAGTTTAAATTTTTAATTGTTTTAGGAGAAAGAATAAAAAAAATTAATTTCTGAATTTTCTAATATAATTTTAAACTAAATTTCTTATTATTGATTTTTAAAAAACAAAAATATTATAGTAAAATGTATTTATGATTAACGATAATAATAACTGCGATGATAATAATGTTATGAAATTTTAAATTTATCTTTTATTTTTCATTATTTATTTTTACAAACAGTTATAATAATTATAAAAATTTTTATTTCAAATTATATTACAAAACTAAAATTTATTCACTCCTAAATTATTTTTTAATTTTTTTTAAGTAATTAAAATTTAATATCATCACTTTTTATCAATTTTTTAAAATTATTTTTTCTCTTACCTTAATTTTTTATGTTTAATTAAAAAAATCCTTTAAAAGATAAAATAAAAAATAAAAATACCCCTTGCAGATTTGTTTTCTTTAGAGAGTCAAATTTCAAATAAGTTTCTAACATCGAAAGTGTGACATCCCATTTAATAGTTTCTCACATTATCAAATAAAATATTATATCATGATCAAACATAGCAGATAGTAAAGATCACAGTTATATACACATAGTGTACAAGTCTGGTACAGTCATCCAAAATTTTTCCATAAGAAGAATTCTGGGGGTAAGAGTAGATACATAAAAGACCTAAACTACTCATCAAGTTAGGACTCCACAAAATCTGGTCCAAAACTACAACAATAGTGAGTGAGGGTCAATTCCTACTCTGAAGGGGGGCGTCATCATCTGGATTAGGCTCTGCTCACACCAACAATAGGCGATCATAGCAAAGGAGAACATACAAGGACAACAACAGAAACAAAAAGGGTAAGCTAACTGAAAAAGGAGAAAAAGAATAATGCAAAACATAATATATATCACTCATAACACACAATTCAATAATTTAAAATTTTAGACTCGATATCCGGATTGTGTAAGCGACGTTGGAGCTCAGCAGGAGCCATCCTGTAAGGTGCTATTGATAATGGCCCTGCTCCAGGCACCAGATCAATAGAGAACTCTATCTCCCTGGAAGGGGGCAAGTCGGGTACCTCATCAGGGAAAACATCGAAAAATTCCCTCACCACTGCCATCTAAAGGTGTCCATCTCCATTCTCAACAAACAGTTGAGTTAGAATCAAGAAACACCGAGATCCCTCTTTGATGGCTTGATCCACCTGTTGTGAGGACATCACCATAACTTCATCTCCTGAGCTGGGAAACAACACCCTCTTCTCATTGCAATCAATGAGAATGTGATTAGCAGATAGCCAATCCATTCCCAAGATCACATCCAAGCCCTCCAAAGGTAAACAGATAAGGTTTACATGGTATTTGCATCCCTCAACCTCGATCTGACATCTAGCACACAAGGTCGAGGTTCTGACCAACCCAAAAGTAGGCGTGGACACCACCAGGTCATACTGGAGTTCCCTCACCGGAAGACCCAACTCCAACACTATAGACTCCGACACGAAAGAGTGTGTCACTCCTGAATCGTATAGTACACATAAGCTCCTACCGGTAATCACACAAGATCCAATGATGAGGTTACCTGATTTGTTCGCCTCTGTGCCTGTCATGGCATATACTCGGCCAGCTGCCTAGGGCCTAGCACTTCCCCATGTATGTTGTGGATGCGACTGCGTTGGAGATCTTGGCACTACACTCCTGCCAGTGGGGCAATCTCTGAGGAAGTGACCCTCCTGGCCACATCTATAGCACGTCTGCCTACCACCAGTTGAGGACATGCACTCCTCATGTGGGGCCTTCCACACTGAAAACACCGAGGCCTGTGAGAGTGGTGCTGAGGGGACTGATGCTGATAAGACTGAGGCTGATGTGACTGTGGTGGAATCTCCTGGACCCCGGAGGCGGAGGTCTGGAGTAGGGCTTCCTCCTATCGTCTTGTCGGCTGGTGGACCCAGATGGTCCTCCCACCTTATGCTGAGAACGCTGTTGGGCTTCAACTTCCGTTTTTAGCTTCTCCATTACCCTTGCTTTCTCCACCAAAGCAGGGAACTCCTTTATAGAGAGCGGAGCCACCATGAGTTTAAGATCGCCTCTCAGTCCATTTTCAAACTTCCTACACTGTCAATCTTCAGCCATCCTCAAAGTGTGGAATCTGCCTAGGTGCTTGAACTTTTTAGCATACTCTGACACTGACATCTCTCCCTGCATCAGTTGCAAGAACTCTACTTCCTTGGCGTATCTCACACTGTTTGGGAAGTACTCAGCCTAAAACTTCTTCTTGAACAACTCCCAGGTGACAGTCTCCCTGCTGTCTTCTAGCATCATTTTCATGCTAGACCACCAATGGACAGCCTCTCCGGCTAGCAGATACTCAGAATATGCCAGCCTATTCTCTGTTGGGCACCTTTTGGCATCCTAGATCCGCTCCATATCTCGCATCCACTGATCTGCCTCATCTGGAGTGGTCTTGCCGTCGAAGCGGGGTGGATGATGCTGAAGAAAATCCTCCAAACTCCACTCTTGCACTCGTGGTGGTGGAGCTTGAGAAGATCCACCTGTAGATCGATTCTCCCCTAGCTGATGCAAGGCCTTCAGGTGCCTCTGTTGATTCGCCTCTGCTGCGAGCCTAGCAGACTCCATCTGCTGCAAGGCTAAGTTGTGTTGGTTCACCATGTTAGCATTCAGCTGCTGCATGACTGCCAACATCGCCTCAATTGTCCCCACCAAGTGAGAACTATCCGGGTTAGGAATAGGAGGAGGAGGAGGCCTATGTGCCATAGCTCTGACCACACAAAGAGAGAATCATCAGTCTATCTAACAAACACCACAATTGTACCAAATCACTATAAGAAACACACAACAGAAACTAGGCAAGCTCAAACCTACAGACCCTAAAGGAACTACTGCTCTAATACCAAAAATGTAACATCCCATTTAATAGTTTCTCACACTATCAAAGAAAACATTATATCATGATCAAACATAGCAGATAGTAAAAATCACAGTTATATACACATAGTGTACAAGTTTGGTACAGTTTTTTATTTTTATAATGGTTTGTAAAAAAATGAGGAATAAAAGTTTAAAATACTAATATCATTGTTATTATTATTGATCATAAATATTTTCTACTATAATAATTTTATTTTTGAAAAAAATTATAGTAACATATTTAAGTACAAAAAAAACCATAAATTTCTTTTTATTTTATTTTTTCCTATTAAAGTAATTGGAATTTAAACTCAATATTTTTAATTAATTATTTTAAATTACTTTTCATAATGTTTCAATAATGGAAATAAGGTTTCAATAAATCTATTCTGGAAATAATGTTTCAATATGGAGAAATAAGGTTCCAAATATATTTAAGGATTTTTTTCTTTAAAAGAAATTATTATTGAGAAAAAAATCACCACAATCTATGTGGGATTTTGTTTGTACCAATAACTCTAGCTTAAAGTTTTGCACAATTGATTGCAGATAAAACAAGATTCACTGTACGGCCTTGATTAGTATTTATAACGATATAAATATATATATATATATATATATATATATATATATATAAATATATATATATATATATATATATATATATATATATATAAATAAATAAAGAGGATTCCTCCTTAGTAATATCAATTCTACCTTTTATAATATAATTATTTATTAAATTTTTTAAAATTAACATTTACTTTTCCTTATCTTTTATAAAATTATTTTTTTTTCTTCTTTTTTTTATTTATTAATAATTAATTTCTCTATTTATTTTACTTTATTTTATATATTAATTTAATAACATTACACTATTATCACCTACTAACATATTATCATTTATATTTGAAAAATAGTACACACATATCGCACCTGTATGTACACTAGTATAAACAATTCACTTTATGAAATCATTATGTATTTGTCGTTGGATTTTAAAAATTAAAATATTATATTAATAGAAAATATAAAAGTTATTACAAGAAAATTACAACTTTAAACTTTTTCTTCTCATATTCTCTAAAGAAAAATAAACTTTTTCACTCTAATTTAATTTATCTAAATGATGTCACTTTCACTATTTTTTTTTCTTTCCTGTTTTAGTGATGTATTACAAATTTAGATATATTTTTTTATTTCGTTAATTTTAGAGGCTATCGTGACACAATTCTTTTTTTCTAAAAGAAAGACATGTATAGTATTACATAAAACTAACGTCCAAAATTTATAACTAAATAATTTTTAAAAAGGCTTAAATACCTTTTTTATCCTCATTTTCATAATGTTTGTTGCGGATGTTCATCATTTTGACAGAATGTTTAAAATGGTCCTCATTTTTATCGAATGTTTAAAATGGTCATTATTTTCGTAATTCATATTTTATTTTGTCATTTTCTGTGACGCCATTTAAGTCCGTAATGGAACACTGTATAGGTGGCAGTGTTTGTATTACGTTGCATTAGGGTGTGTTACGTATACTGTACAGATGGTTCCGTTACTGATTTAAACGGCGTCACAGAAAATGACCAAATAATATACAAATGCGAAAATGAAGACCATTTTAAACATTCGATAAAAATGATGATCATTTTAAACATTCTGTCAAAATAAGGATCATTCGCAACAAACACTACGAAAATGAGGACGATAAAGGTATTTAAACCTTTTAAAAATTAATAAAAAGTTTTTGGTTGTGTTGATGCGGCTATAAATATGAAGATAAAAAGGTAAAAACACATTTTGTAGTTTTATGTCTTCACTTAGAGGTATTAATTATGTTAGTTATAATGTAAATTTATGTAAGAGTGCTTATTTTGTTGTGGCATAAAGTCAAATAGAGAATGAATGTAACTTTTATAGAATTGCTTTAAGGGAGATTTGATATCTTGTATAGCAGGTCAAACAGGAAACACAATTTTATTTTAACATTAAATATAAATACGTATATATATATATATATATATAATATTAAGTAAATTAATATCTCAAATTAGATGAATGGGGATAATCACAACTTTTAAATCTGAAATGATCTCATCAATTAAATTTAATTTGTAAATGTTGGTAATTTAATCTACAAGTTTATTATATATTTACATCTTTAAAAAAAAAATCTGCAATCATTTAAATTATAATATTTTTATTTTAGTTATATAAATCAATTTTAATATTATACGTATAACATAAAAATGAAAGAAAATCTGAAAATAGTCTAGTGGAAAATGAGGAGATGTAATTTATTAGAAGCAGTGTAATTTGTTTTAGCATATTGAAGCCTACACAGAAACATTTGGTGGATACTCTTGTGGTTGTTCTTTTACAATCTCCTTCAGCCACTGCTCCTGCTCACGGAGATTGGATGGAGGAACATCATAAACATCACGAAAAGCTTCTGCAAGTGGAGGCTTCTCTACACTCTCGGCAACTTGAATTGTATGCAGAAGCTGCAGTAGCAAAACTATCAGTTAGAACAACAATATCATAAATCAAATTCAAAACAGGAATTCAGCTTCAGCTGTGATCAGAAACCAAGTTATCATATTTCCCATGGTTCCAGGAATTGTGACCAATTAAGGAACATTATGTTTATGACCTGGTGTCTCAAATTGTTTATAAGCTCTGACTCTGCCCGATCATTCCACCAACCATTATTTTGAAGCCAGTTTCTAAGTCTAGCCACAGGATCCCGTGCCACTCTCCACCATTCAATCTCACTTGCTGGACGATACTTGGTGGAGTCATCTGAAGTGCTATGGTGTCCCACTCTGTACGTGAGAGCCTGAAAAAGGAATCAAATGCCTTAATATTGGACCACACTACCAAGTTTCTTTTAACCAACACAAAGATTTGGCTTAGAAGGTTATCAATTGTCACTTTACTTCTATTAGGATCGGTCTTTCTTCAGTAATTGACATTTTACGAGCAGCTTGAACAGCACTATAGATGGCCAGGGCATCATTGCCATCTACTCGGATGCTACGGACTCCGTATGATTGTCCTTTCACGACTACACCATCACCTATGCGTAAACAATAACAAACAATGCGCCTATAGATATTGCAAGACAACACTAAACCTGAGCAAAGGGAAGAAATTGCCATGGAGAGAAAGCAAAATTACTTCGAAACTGATCTGAAATGGGGGTACTAATAGCCCATCCATTGTTCCGGCATATAAAAATAACCGGGGCCTCCGTCACCGCTGCAAAATTTAAAGCAGCATGGAAATCTCCCTGTCCTTATACAACGCATAAGAATATGACAAGCAAAAGAAATATTATTAAGCTATCAAACATCCTTAGCTAATGCATCCATTTACAAGAATGCGATGACTGGAAAATAAATAAGATCAAATAAAAAATACGCACACTCACTCCAAAACTAGAAGATCAAATGAAAAACTGTATCCTAAGTCATAATATATTGTCTTGCGGAATGCGTTAAGAAAATTTAAGAATAGAGCTTATGTTCTTGATCTATGTTTGGTTGATATAATTCCCAACAAAATTTATTTTTCAATAAAGGGGAGAAATGGATCTTCTATTATGGTAAATTTACCTCACTAGATCCACCATCACCAAAGTAAGTTACAGCACATGCATCCTTTTTATCCATCTTTAAGGAATAAGCAGCTCCAACTGCATGAGAAATTTGTGTACTATAGACCGAGGTAAGTTTTTCATTCTGTAATTTTCGTACTCATGATGCAAGAGGCATACATAGAGAAATAAACATCAAAGCTTTTAATACTCACGCAATAGTTGATGCTATTGTAAAGTAATTGTGCTTGTTGGACCCATAATGTGCAGGCATCTGCCTTCCTTTCCCATTATCATATTTATTGGAAAATAACTGGTTTGCAAATTCTTGCAGAGTAAAACCACGCCATAACAACACTCCCGCTTCCCTATACTGCATGCAACCAAATTTTTCACTTTTTGGTAAATCATTTTCTAACTTAATCAAACCAACCAAAGGGCAAAAACTATGATAAAGTACGAGGAAAATCATTACATAGGATTCTGAATATAAATTCAACAGTTTAAAAAACTATTTTCTTTGTGGAACTTATTTGAAACCTGAGGGAAAACAACATCGTCCATGGCAAGAGCTGCAGCTGAAGCAATATTAATAGCCTCCTCTCCGATTGCCGTCACATAGAACGATATTCTACCTTGTCTTTGTGCTTCATAGAAGATAGTATCCATAGATCGGAGAGTAACCATGTCAGTGTACATCTTCACAGCAACTTCCTTGCTGACCTAATATTATTGATATCCATCAGTTTCATTTCCTGATACGTTCCCTCTGAACAAGCAAAAATTATGAAATGGTAGGTCGAGGATTTCAAAACCTGCACAAAATTTTGACCCACGAGCGGCTTCCCATTATCATCAAGGACACGGTAGCAGGGTATTCTCTCTTCAACTGATTCTGATATAAACTTCATTTCAGGGATGAATTCTACTCTTCCTCCAGGAAAATCAATGTCCTGCAATAAACGTTCATATACATAACTCAGTATGATGCTTCCTACAATTCAACAATGTACTGCATTGTAATTATAGGAGAAAAACCAATCAATTTTCATTAATGATATAATGGTATTTGATAATTTATATAATATCCAAAATGAAATTATTCTAACTTCTCGATTTTCATAAATATTCCCTCCTTTAGATAGCATCAGAATTTAACATTCTGAATAAAAAAATGCATGCTGCAATTGAATTTTGGATCATGAACGCTCAATCCATACACTATCATCACACTTTTAGACTACGAATCAAGTCATACTACAGGTATTTAGGATTACCAAGAAAAAGAATTTAGTCCTCCTTAATTTACATAATTAATAAAGAAGAATTCATTCTGCAATTAATACAGGAGAATTTAGATAATGAAGCTCAAATTCAAATTGCAGTTATATGTTGGATCCTCGAGGCTATAATATAACATACCATCTCAACATGTCTTTATGTCTTTTCGCTCTGATTAAAGAGTTTACACTGAAGTTCAACTGAACGTACGTACACACATACACTTCTTAATTCGTCATTATGAATAGAGAAGGTTTTAGATCATGAATAAAACTTCATACTCTAGTATAAGATCATCAAGGTGTCCCATCTCGATTTAGAACTATTAAACAAAAACTTTATCTAGCAGTCGATAAAGGGGGTCATGTAAGGTTACACCATCTTGAATTTACACTACAGATAAAGAATTCATGTAGCACTTCTATTTTGGGGCCATACCATCCCAATTCAGTTCAACTTTTGCATTATGAATAAAGAGTTACACTTCCTTCCTTGATTTAATTTTCCACCCTTTTCATCCAACCAAATGCAAAGCAGTAGCAGTTAAATCAAATCAAAACTATCAAATTACTAAACTTCTCGACAATTACTTTTTACTTTTTGCATCCATATTTTTTTTCCTGCATCTCCATTTTGAATGTTATAAAGGTCTAAAATATATATGCCTTAGATTTTTAGATTGTAGTATTCGAAAACATATTATGGATTACATAATTCTCCTTTTTATATGAAAATACATCTCAGATTGTGTAATGTAGAATGTATGTTGTACTACGTAATATAAAATATATTTGTGGGTTTCTGGATTTCGGATTACATAATTCAAAAATAATTTCTGAATTACTAAATATAAAACATATTTAGAATTTAGAATTGTATAATTTTTTGAAATGTATTTTCAAATTATATAATTTATAAATATATTTTAAATTGTATAATTCAAAGTACATCTTTTAATCTTAAAATGTATTATGAATTATACAAATAAATAATAAACTTTTTCAGTTCCAAATTGGACAATTAAGAATAAGTTCATTCTAATTATGCAATTTAAAAAATTTCAATCCATAGATAATATAAAATTTGTACACATTTATAAAAATACAAAAAAAAATATCTTTTATTTTATTTTATTTTCAAACGTTGTACTGAGCCCAAACCCAAATTCGTGCCAACAAAATCTTATATCATTATATAAAGATACATCATTTTGTAACTTTCTTTTCTCTCACCTTTTAATTGCACAAGATTTCCTTTTAATGAAAAAAAATAACATATTTATATTTAAAAAAATAAGTAAGTGACTTTCTTCTCTCTTTAAAATAACAGGTACATAATATTTAATCACTCATAAAATAATAAGATTATGAAAATTATAAAAAAATATAATTAATTTTATTACTACAAGCGAAAACATTCCTCGATATGGATTCATATTTTAATTATATTAAAAATATATAATTTTTAAAAAATATATAATTTTATGAATAATTAAGTGAAAAACATAATATATATATATATATATATATATATATATATATATATTTTTATATAAATAATATAAAAAATATATATAATTTATATTTTTTTTTTAAATTATTTAATTATTTAAGTTATCTAACTTCTTATTTATTAAATAAATAAATTATTTTTTTATTAATCTATATCATCGTGATTTTATAAAAGAGATGCATTTTTAATCACATTTAGTATCATATTTGTCTTTGACAATTTTATCCTTTAGTAAAAAGAATATATTTGTTTGGTTACTACCTCTTCCCAAATATAACTATCTAACTTTCTTACTAAATATAACTGTTTAATTTTTCCTTTTAAAATAACATAAACACATCCCATTAGTGAAAGATAAAATGTTTCAATTAAAAGATAATATTAGGGGGAATTATTAAATGTTGTATCTTTATGTAATACGATATATTAAGATATAAGATTAAAGGCTATAGTATGTTTTGAAAAAGTAGGAATGAAAGTTGCAAAGTTCATGAAAGTTGTAAAGTTCATTTTTGTAAGCTCAGATTAAACTCCTACTGTTTTGTTTTCTTATCTTCCATAAAAACAATAAGGTACTCCCCAAAAAGAGAAATTGAATCCAAAAGTGCATAAAAAAAGCCAATGAATGTTGAAAAGGTAAAAAAGCATGAAGGTAAAAGTACCTGGTCCTGAAGAGGATTCCCCATGGTAGTGGAGAAAAATCGATGCGAAGAGAGTGGTGAGAGTAATAAATGGCAATTCTTCGTGAGGTTCCTGAAATTAGGGTGGAGTTGATTGGAACAGCGTGGAGAATTTCGATGAAGCGAAACGGAGAAACTCTTCCTAGATTTGAAAAGGGAGAAGATTGTGACAAACTTCCTCATCGTGTGAAACCGTGAAACGCACAAACAAGACGTCGTTACGAAACTCAGCAAATGAATCTTTTTACTATTTATATAGTTACTATTTCATCTTGGTAACTGCATTTGTGCCTTTCGCACCCACGTTATGTCACATGTTGAATTCAATCTAAAATTGGTATTAAAACAAAATTTTATTTCACAATTCTCGAAATTAATTTTATATTACAGTTATTCTTCTCACAGTTGTATGATTTTTTTTTTTTTATATATATCATCTATAGTGTATAGTGTGTTTGGACAAACATTGTGGGATGAGCGGAATGTAATATTTTATTATTGTTACAGAAATTATTTTTTAATTTAAATTGTTAAAATATTCTTTTGTAGGTAACTATTATTTTCTATTTGATATCAATTAGAGTTTTTTGCGATTAATGTCGAGAAAGAGGGTGAGTAAATTGTTTTTCAATTAATGTATGTATATCATAATTTTTTTAATGTTTATATTGATTTTTTTATCATCTACGTTTTTGTTAATAGTTTGATATGTTCTTTTAGTGTCATCAGAAAAAATTACAATAAATTTAGCTAGAGATATTTCTTACCAATATTAATTAAAAAAAAATTAACGGACAATGATACAAAAGATTGACAAAATTTCTTCATCATCAATATCATTATTAATTAATGATATTGTTAACTTTTTGTTTTTGAAATATTATCTCATTTAAATTAATACTTTTTACATCACTATTAATTTATGGAGTGCCACGGCAGTCCAACGTCAAAGCATCGTCGACATTATAGCAAATTAATAATTATTAATAATAAATGTTTGTATAAATTAGCTTTCTTTCGAGAACTGTGTAGATCCATGTCGCGTGGGTGCCGGCCGCCTATTCAGTCTTATCCTCTCATTAACTCAAGTCTACCAAGCAATTAACAACTTAAGTTCAAAATTAATTTTTAACTAAATTTTATCTTAAGAGACCAGGTAAATGAACAAGGTTAAGAAAGAAATTGGTTCGATTTGAATTATTTTAGACTATTTAAATTTTTAAATATAATTATATTTGGATTGTGATTTATTGTAATTACTTTTATACAATCCCATTTATATTTATAATAAGTTAAATATATTTTTAGTTATTAAATTTTGATATGAAATTAAAATTTGACTATTTCAAAACTTTGACATAAATACATTATCTTTTCGACATATCAAATATTTTTTTAAATTGACATTTGAATTTTTTACATATTTCATACAACAACTCAAATAATATTTTTTGGGGTTAAATATGTTTTTGGTCCCTCAAGTTTCAGTGAATTTTGAAATTAGTCCCTCATCAAAACTTTATACCAATTTAGTCTTTCATCTTTTAAAATGTGTGAATTTAGTCCTTTTAACCAAATTTTGTTAAGTTTATTTGACGTTTCAAGCGCATTTCATGATAGTATTTAAGTTAACATTAAAGCAAAAATGTGTCAAACAGTATAAATAATTTAAATACTATCATGAAATACGCTTGAAAGGTCAAATAAACTTAACAAAATTTGGTTAAAAGGACTAAATTCACGCATTTTGACAGATAAAGGACTAAATTGGTCAAAAGTTTTGATGAGGGACTAATTCCAAATTTCGCTGAAACTTAAAGGACCGAAAACATATTTAACCCTATTTTTGGAATCTTTTTCTTGTCAAAAAGATTTATACAATTGAATAAAAAATTATATCTATTTGTTTCAAAATTTGAAAACTAAACTATATATGAAATATACACAAATTTCAATTTTATATTAAAATTTATAAATTAAAAATATATTTAATTATAAATTTATTTTTAATACAATAAAACATATTTAATTTTATATATATTTATGAAATGTCAGTTTATTTTTAGTTAAACACATTAATTATGTGTCTAATGTGTATTAGGGTAGGAAAGATTGGGTGGACCAGGATTCAATAATTCTAATTCGACTGGTTTCTATACTTACTCAAAACTCAATTGCTTGATAATCTCGCACGAGTCAAACAATTAGAAAGTTATTTCTTTTATGTAATTTATTTAAAATTTTGGTTTTAATTAAATTTTGAGTAATTATAAATTTGAATATTTTTAATTCAGTTTTTATTAAAAAATTATATTATTAAGTGTTTAAAATATTTTTTCTAAGTATATTTATGTTTGAATTTTTTTGTTAATGAGATAATTTAGTTGTTATTTCGGTTTACTCGTTTTCAACTCATCATTCGTGTTTTTCCTTCTTAATCTTGAATAATTCATTAGCCAACTTATTCTTAACTACAAAATAAGTAACTTGAATGACAAGTTAGAAATGATCGAAAGAAAAAATAAGAAGTTGATCGATGAGTTAAATACGCAAAGATAAAAACAAAAATTACATCTTCCTCATGATGGTAAAAATCATGAAAATAAAATATATATATATATATATATATATATATATATATATATATATATATATATATATATATAT
>Ga0209589_1003181_pt1 | contig 28816 bp, 13 predicted proteins | sample CowpeawhiteBW_FD_187525 | JGI IMG/M metagenome (GOLD analysis project Ga0209589, IMG submission 187525) | Root nodule microbial communities of legume samples collected from California USA - Cow pea white BW (SPAdes) (version 2) | ecosystem: Host-associated > Plants > Roots > Nodule | place: USA...
AAAAAGAAAATAAAAATATATATATATATATATATATATATATATATATATATATATATATGTGAAAGCAACTAGAGAAAGAGAAGTAGTTAGTGATGAGGATAATGCTAACAATTCTAGTGTTTGTGGCTTCGGTCGAAAGTAGTTTCTCAAAACTAAAGATAATAAAAAATTATTTAAGATCAACAATGTCCTAAGAAAGATTAAACGGATTAGCTTTAAGACCCACTTTTGTTTTAGGTATTTGGGCTCAACTTATTGAGTAAGGGCCCTTAGTTAGCCCATTAGGGGCCTCTAGAACCCTTTTCCAGCCACTAACTGTCATGTCTGTCTCATTTTCAAAAATAGTCCACCTCTTTTCTCTCTTGTTTGAAATAGAAGCTTTGCTAGGGCACAACAAGATCATCCATTGAGTTTACTGAATGCTATCCTTCACGTAAGTAGAACTCTAAAATCATGTTCCCTTTCATTTCTTTTCTGTTTGGAAGCTTCGATTCCACTTTAACCTCTACTAGGATCTCAATTTTCGCTTCCTTTGATTCTGTTTTCCAACTCCGTAAGCTGTAATCACGCGGTGGTGCTCTTCTTTTGGGGCATGTTCTTGGGTTAACACCTGTTAAGGTAAGGGAAGCTAGAACTTCTTCTTTTTATTTGAAATGGATTGTACTTATTTTCGTTCTGGAATGTGCTAAGTTCGTTTGATTGATGTCAATGAATGTTGTAGAAGTTTGTTTTTATTCATTATTTTGGTTGACGTATCATTTTTTATTGGCTTGTTGTATTTAGCTCTTTTATTTATACTTCTGATCTTATTATCGAAAATTATGTGTTTTCCACATGAGATACTATTTAGATTTCAACAATATTTGTCGTGGTCTTGCTTTTTATCGAGGAATCTTAAAAATATAAGTTAATGATGAGGGGCATCTCACGTGTGCATTATGTAGTTAATTGCATTGCACGTCTATAATGTTCTGAGAATAATTTTATTTGAATGTCTATAATCTTCCTAGAATAAGGATGTCATGAAATTGAGGTTTTTTTTCTTAAGTGAATTAAACTTCTTAATTGCCTAAATTACATTTCTCCCTCTCTATTTTGAATTGTGCACCCTTTTTCCTTGTGAGATGAATGAGTTGCAATTGTTTTTTTGATAATAAAAATCCCTTAATAGTGAATCATTATAAAAGCACCTCTCAAAAATATTATATTCCTTTGCAATTTATAGTTACCAACTAATTTTGAGTATCCTATCATTGGTTTTAATATTGGCACTACCATTTTTCCTCCACTGCACACTTTTAAAAAATGAAGGTTCCAATTATCAAATTGACATTTCAACAGATTATCCTAGACACATAGTTCTTGACTTTGACCGGTCGGACCCTTAATCGGAGGTCTGTAATGAGAGCAGGTTTTATCGCAAGGTCCTTGTAATTTTGGTTGTTGACAACATTAACCTTTGTTGCTTGTTTGGTGCATAACTTTCTCTATGGTTATTCAATTAAGTTGGTTCTTTTTGAATTTGCTTCTTGATTCAATTATCTTTAATTTGAATATAAATATAAAATTTTTGGAGCTTTACACAAGCTGCATGTTTGTTTCTAAAATCTCAAATTGTTTGCATAATGTGTTGTTAAGTTGGATTGGATAAAAATTATAAGAATTAGTTATTTTCCAAGAGAGGCATATTTGTATGGTTTTTAATATTTGTTTTGAAATGCTTGTGTGAGAATATAGGAGATTCCATGGGGGAAATCCTATTTGATTTAATTAGTAGTGTGTTCAGTGATGTAAGGATTCAGTACTGGAGGTTTATCCTGATACTCTAATGTTCATTCAAGACTCACGTTGAGTGGAATGAGTCATGTGGTGAGAGGGGCAGGAGGTCATGTCTTTAAGAATAACCCCAAGGTTCTTATGGCGGTTAAAAGGACTAACATTGTACATGGTAGGGTGAAGCCCATTGACAATCTGCAGGTAGTAGAGGTCACCACAAGTGCAAAAACCACCAAGAATCATACATCAATGTCTAGATCTAGACAATTGAGTCTAGAGTGTCACCATGTGTGATGGGTTAGTTGATATTACTTAGCTTGGTGTAATTGGTGCATTATTCTGCAATTCTTTCGAGTGTTATATATGTATATATGTGTGTGTGTGGGTATATATATATATATATATATATATCTATATATATATATATATATATATATATATAGATATATATTTCTTTCTCTTTTTGCAATTAGCTTATCCTTTTTCTCTGTGTCTGTGTTCTATTTGGTTTTCTTTTTGCGATGATCACCAAATCCTTGGTCTGAGCAGATGTGGAGACTCTCGGTGATCGTGATGGTAGTGGGGAAGTTGTTGTTTAGTTAGGCTTCTTGGATTCTTTGTTTCTGATTATTGAGCCTTTCTCCTAGTAAACTGTTATTTTAGTTGCATTGCTCTATGAGCAATTCTTTTGAGACAACTATCTTGTGTTTAATTTTTGCTTGTGGCCAAATGTTTTGTGCCTTAGCTCCTATCATTCATATATTATGGATAATTATAAAAGGTTAATTCTGATATACTTTCTCGATACTCTATTTTTTTATATTATAAACGTGTGACATTTTATTTATTAAAATTATTCTATTAAATTGAATGTTACATTATTTTTATTATATATTAAAAAATAAATTTTAAATGAAATTAATTATGAGAATTTAAAAAATAATTTTGTACTAAAAAACAAAAAGTAAAAAAAAATAAATTTTAAGTAAAAGACCTTATTTTTTTAAGTTTAAGCCTCCAAAACTCATGAGCGGTTCCTAAGTGCATGATATGTAACTATATTGTGGGGTCCGCCATTCAACTCAATACCGGCAACCCATTCCATGCCGGCGGCAACGACTTTTTCAGCCTTTTCTAGTAGCTTCCAATATTCAACAACGGATATGCATGAAGGAGCGGAGACGCACGGAGGCATGGAGAGGGAGGTGTAGTGGAGGCGAGGCGTGAAGGTTGAAGCTATCACCACAAACTATAGGAAAAACTGAAAGCCACTTCGTTGGCAAGAACTAGGTGACGTACGTTAGGGTGAATGACTAACCACACAGAGTAATTGAGTCGTTGCAGGATAGTCATACCTAATCTTCATTCTTATTATATCCACGTCACTGAAACCCTTTTTTTTTCTTTTAAAAGGGCCCCAAAGAAATAAATAGAACAAAATTTCTGAATTAATGTGGAACAAAATTCGACACGCACAAGAAAAAATAAAATATCAAGTAATCAAGACAATCACATGGTCTCCATCATTTGAGTGTAACTGGTATTTAAGATTTTCAATTTAAATAAAGAATAAATATAAATTACAAGTCAATGGAATTTGTCTAAAATAAATGGAATTTGTGCTTGACTTAGAAGTCAAGATAGAAAGAAGAACCAACGTATATCTCAAGCTCTCGAAAGAGATCGAGTTAGAATAAAGAACCAAAGCACATACATATTTCAGCCACACTCATCTTATCCTGAATTTCCCATTTTGTAGTTTAAGATACACTAAGCTCAATTCACACTCAGCTCATTCCACAAACAATGGACATTCGTCTTTTCATACTTATTGTTGCATGCACACTTGTCCCTTCTCTCAAAGCTTCCACAGCAATTAGTTCTATCCAAGTGTCCCAAATCATGAGAGATGGGGAGACTTTAGTATCAAATGGTGGAAGATATGAACTTGGGTTTTTCAGCCCAGGCAATTCCCAGAAACGTTACCTGGGCCTTTGGTACAAGAATATCCCAGTGAAGAAAATCCTTTGGGTTGCTAATAGGGCCAACCCCATCAATGATTTCTCGGGTATCTTAACACTCAACACCACTGGCAATCTTCTTCTCACCCAAAATGGGTCTCTTGTTTGGTGTACTAACTCTCACAAACAAGCACAGAATCCGGTGGCAGAACTCTTGGAAAGTGGCAATCTTATGATAAGAGATAAGGGAGAAACAAACAAAGAGTATTTATGGCAGAGCTTTGACTATCCATCTGATACACAATTGGCTGGGATGAAGTATGGATGGGACCTCCGAAAAGGTTTCGAATGGAAATATACTTGTTGGAAGAGTCCAGATGATCCATCTCCAGGAGACTTTTCTCGGGTTTTAAAACTCTACAACTATCCTGAATTTTATATAATGAAGGGAACACAAAAGTGGTTCAGGTTTGGACCTTGGAATGGCCTACGTTTTACAGGATCACCAAGTGTATATAACAACACCATTTTTTATATCAATATTGTCAGCAATATGAATGAGACTTACTACACATATAGCCTTGCAAATAGTGCAGTCATCACATTTAGTGTGATTAACGAAACAGGTAAATTGTATCGCTATGTGTGGGCTGAGGATGATCAAAATTGGAGCACGTTTAGATATTTCCCGAGTGAGTTTTGTGACACATATGGCCTCTGTGGACCCAACGGGAACTGCGTGAGTACCCAAACACAAGCCTGTCAATGTTTGAAAGGTTTTAAACCAAAGGCGCCGCAAAAATGGAACTCGTCTGATTGGCGTGGAGGATGTATCCGTAATGAACCGTTGAGTTGCAAAGGTAAAGACGAAGATGGGTTTAACAAATTTGAAAGGCTAAAAATTCCAGATACTACATATACTTGGTTGGATGAGAGTATTGATCTAGAGGAATGCAGAGTGCAGTGTTTGAGTAATTGTTCTTGCATGGCCTATACTAATTCAGACATAAGAAATGGAGGTAGTGGATGTGTCATGTGGTTTGGGGATCTCATTGATATTAAACAATATGAAAGTGAAGGACAAGATCTATATATCAGGATGCCTGCTTCAGAGTTAGGTAAGCTCATGTTCAACCTAAGTTTTATCTTTTCATTTAAATTACAACTTTGAAAGGTCTCAAATGAATCTTAACTTTATCCTTCATCCGTTTCAACCTTCAGAACCTGTTTATAGGCACAAGAGAAACACGGCAGCAGTAGTTGCTTCCATCGTTGCAGCAATTTGTGGTGTTCTTTTGCTGAGTGCTTGTTATATCTACAGATTCCGGAGGAACAGTACTGGTAAATAATTGTTTATTCACATTTTTACCGAATACATGACTGCAATTATCTAAAGAGTACGGTTTCTCTGCTGTAATATACATGCTGTTTTTACTGTTATTAAAACAGTCCTGTTTTGCTGTTTTTTCAACTTAATAAAATCTTTTAACTACCCATTCAAACCACATAGTTTTAATCCTTCTAAAAGTAGATGGGCTCAAAATCTCAATCAATTATTAGCGGCTAGTTTTTACTTATTTATATTTGAATTTTTATTTTTTATTATATATTTTTAAGTTAATATATATTTTAATGATGTAAAGTTTAATCGATTAACTAATGTTTTTAACTATTACATATTAAATTGATTTATTATAATTAATTCTTAAAATTTATTTTATAAATATTAACATAATACTTTTGTATCCTTTCAATAGTATATACTTTTTAATTTTATGATAAAAATAGTCATTTTAGTCTTATTGATAAAATCAAACACATAATTCTTATTTTATTTATTTTTATACTTAAATTGTAATAAATGTAATCATACATGTTATAAATATTTGTTATTTTAATTAAAATAACAATTTTTTAAAATATAGTTTTTTTTTTCTTTTATTAGAGGATTTATAATTAAGTGAACATATAATTGCTTTTTAGATATTTTTAATTTTTGTTTTAAAACTTGACGTTTGAATTTTAGTACTTATTATTTAATATATTATTTTTAAATAAATGTAAAACTTATTAAACTTTTTGTAATAATTAAAATAAATGTAATTGTTGTTTTAATAAAAAATCTTAAATTTATAAAAAATATTTATTTTAAAATCAGAGAAAGTGTGAATAATGGTTTTTGAAAGAAATAAATGTTGCATTTTTTGAATTATTAATTACTTTGTGAAATGGTTAGGCCGAAAGACTGACCTATTAACACATCAAATTTTAATCACTTTAATTTTTTAATGTAATAGTAAAAACACAATTAGTTATGTAAATATGTTTTTAGATATAATATTATTAATTAAATAAATGATAAATTATTTTTTATATATTTTAAATTAATAATTTAAATCTAATTTAGTAATTGAAACCTAATTTTAAGTTTTATCGATTTTATTACATAATGATAAAACAAAATTATATTTATTCTATAAATTAGTTTTAATATATATATATATATATATATATATATATATATATATATATATATATAATATTACAAGAGTAGTAATGGAGACAAAAGAGACTGAAAATAAAGTACTGGAAGAATAGACTATGTCGTTTATATGCATGCTAAAAAGAAAAACATTTTATTAAGTTGAAAAACAACAAAACGGTACCGTGTTAACAATACAACAGAGACTCAGCATGTTTATTCCAACATATTCCAGCAGCAGATAAACCATACTCTTTTCTAAATATGATCGTTGGATTACATCACTTTTGAATACATAGCTTTGTAGAGTTGCTATATATAGCTTTGTAGAGTTGGTATAGATATAAGTATTTAGAATAATGTTTAGCAAAGTATGATTAGGCTTAATTAATTATTTATTCGTAATTTTGATTGAAAAATTTTAAATAGGTTTTTTCTCCAATTAAGTCTTAATTTTTAAAAAATTGATTTAATTAGGTTTGATTTTCTTGATAATGTACCACGATATATGACACCAAAATATGTTGTGTTTCAATTTGTAACTTTTTTTTTTTAGTTTTTTAAAATATTTTTTTGTCTATTTTAAGGTCTGTGATAATGGTAGTGACAATGTTACATGTAAATATTAGTGTTATTAGTGTTATGTATCAGTATCAAGTCTCATTGTTTTGTATTTAATTCAGTTCATATATATGTTTTTTTTATTTAATTCAATTCCATGTTTTTAATGGAACAATATTATCATTTCCAAATTGAAACCAAAGCTACTATTGATGTTAGGGATGACAATGGAGCGAGGTAGGAACGGGTTTCGTTATCCCATACCCATCCCCGTAGAACCAAAACATTTATTAAATTTGCAAACTGCAAACATTAATGAAACCTAGTTGATAAAATTTAAAAAAATAAATAAAAAAATTTAATGGAAAACAAATATTCAAATTAAAATATATTTTAAATGTTTGTTTACTTCAATTTTTTAAATTCTAATGAATCTCTTTTTCTATACACTAATAAAAATGATAATGCATCAATTAATCAAAATGACGTAAATAACAAATAATAAACATAATAATAAAATTTTGACATAGATATTGTATCTTTTGAATTCTAATATATGTTGGATGGTTATAAAAAATATTCATAGCAATTACATTAAATTTTGATATTGTAGTAAATAAAAGTTATTTATACAATTATAGTGAAAAAATTACAGTATGATTGATATAATGAGTCAGAAAATAAAAAATAATTAGATAAAATATACTGAAATAATATTCTACATGATGAAAATAAATATTAAATAAAAATATTAAAAAATTAACAAATGTGTGTCTTAGAAACAATTTGAGAAACTATTGAAAGAAATCGCACAAAGGAAAACAAATGTATAGTTAAGTGTATGATAAGATGAAAAATATCTTAGACATCTAAGAATACTTTTCAAATATCAACATACATACTCAATGGTTGAGAAATAATTGTTTTAGCGAAACAAGAGAGTTATTCAAATGAAACAAAAATTAATAAAAATAAGTAATTTTTTTATATTACCTAGTAAATGAAAGGTTTATGCTATTAAACACTTAAATTGAGAGTATTAAACATACTCATGTGAAAGGAAAATATATAATAAATAAAAATATTAAAAAATAATAGAAATATTCAAATATGAGACATAAAATTCTAATTGACATACATCATTTTAACATAATTACATAAATGTTATGATAAGATGAAAAATATCTTGGAGATGTGAATGAGTTTCATAACAAACCAAATAATTAGAAGAAATAAAAAGATTGAATATATATATATATATATATATATATATATATATGTGTGTGTAGGGTTACTTAATTAATTGTGAATATTTTAATAATTTAAACGATGACGGAGATATGGCGGGGACAGGTATTATGGTGGGGATATGTACATCCCCGGAGCCATCCCCATACCAAATTGAAAACGTTGGAGATTTCCCACACCCATACCTAGTCAATGCGGGGATTCACCGTCAAAACGGGGACGGGTTCAGGTAATACCCACGGGAGCAGGTTTATTTGCCGTATCTAGTTATGTAAATGTTATAATGATTGGATTAACAAATTTATATTATGTAACCTCTAGAGCTGTCAAAATGAGCCGCTCGGCCCGGCCCACCACGGGTTGACCTTGGTCACTTAGCGGGCCAACCCAACCCAGCTCACTTATTAGCGAGCTGAAAAAATTCGAACCCGGCCTAGCCCACCACGGGTTAGTGTGTTAAACGGGTTGGCTCACTAGCCTACTTAATTAAAAAAATATAATTTTTTTTCTTAAGTCAGAAATTATATTTCGGATTAAAATTTAATAAACTTGAATACAATCTCAATATAATCCAAAATGATGTTAAACTCCAATACAAACCAAAATAAATAAATAAAAATACAAATTACTATCTAAGATCAAAGCATTCTTGTGATTTACCCAATCTTTTATTAGGTGCAATACTTTTTTCAGCAAACTAATTATACTTTTTTCAAATAATTATACTTTTATTAGTTGAAGCTATGTTTCCATTTGCCAACCCACCAATGTGTTTGGTTAAAAAAATAGCCCAACATTGCAAAGTCCAACATAATGTGTGTCACCATGTGGGTTGGTAGGCCAATCCGATCCACCACAGGTTCAACCTGGGTGAACCGGGTTCTTGGTGGGCCGAATCAAAAATTGACCCGTACTAAAATTTGTAAAAATATTTCAACCCAACTCGGTCTGAATCTGTGGTGAGCTGGGTTGACCCACGGTTCTGACCCACCTTGACGGTTCTAGTAACCTCTCACTTCTTACGCTACAAATTGAGTTATGAAAAGTACCCTAAGACATTGGATCAAACAAATATTTTTGGAAATTATGCCAACATTGTGTAAGAGCACAAAATATACAAGGGGCATATGAGTCTTCTAACAGTTCAACAAATTAAATGGACGTGGGCCAATTCTAATAATTTCGTACAACCATAGATTACCCATTGTCTCAAATTACCGATAGAACCTGTACCAAATTTTCAAGTTGTAGTTGGAAATGACAAGGGTTTAGTAGCTGAAATACTGATCAAAGAGTTGGAAGTTACTGATGAGTGGAAGCTCCTGAATTTTCATTAGACTCGTGTTCTGAACGGCAAAAATCCTATGTGAAGTCTCCAATCATCGATCCTTCAGTGGGAATCGATGAACTCGCAGCGAAAGCTGAAATGTTCGGTGGAACTCAATTTCGTTCCACCAAGGAAGTCTCTCTAACTAAAAGATGAAGGTGAGCTTTGAGAAATAGGATAATAATCACTCTCATTAATCAAAAATGGTTTATACAAATGATCAGTATTTATAAGATGAAAATAGGCAACCGTGAAGTGGAAAAGAACTAACAAGCTTAATCAAAGGAAAGCTAACTCTAATGGTCACAAAGGACGGTGACCCTCTCATAAGGAAGAAGCCCTACCAGCAAAGAAAAATAATGAAATGCCTAGGTAAAGGAGCCCTAAAGATAGAAGGCTGGCTGCGCCAAAGAACCCTAGTTGTTGAATGAGGAGATGGGTTTCTTAAAATAAACAGATAAATGGACACACGTGAAGAGAAATAGGTGCTACTGGTTGATGTACGTGTGGAGTAAAAGAAGACTAGGGTTGCTCTTTACAAGTAGGCCAAATATGAAGAAAGGAGCTGATTGCCAAAAGAAATATGGTGCAAGTAATTGGGTTGCATGTTGTAGGCCCAACAGAAAGCATGCGTTGATGCTGTTGGAAACATTCATGATCAGCTGCGTGTTGAATCTAGGCCCATATCTGAACGCTACAGATGATGCACGTTGGTAGAAGTTAGAGACGCTGATGTTGCCACTTGGTGTTGGCTTGAAATTGGACTACTGGGAACATGCTTCGTGGCCCAAAAAATACAAGAAATGAAAATAGAACTTAAAAGTGGGATAAAATACAAGTCCAAGAAAATTACTAATTATACCTACACAATTTATTTAATGAAATGAAGTATTGCATGATATTTTAAGGAAATGTGTTTTGGTGCTTTTTTATGAGATCCTCGTATATAGTCTAACATGGAGAGAGCATTTAAGCCATTTAGAATTTGTTCTCCAATTACTAAAGCAATATCAAATCTTTGTGTCTAAATGCTCTTTTGGGCTACAACAAGTTGAATATTTCGGCCACACAATTTCTAGTCAAGGTGTAGCCATGGGCAAGTTGAAAGCGCAAACACTTTTGGACTGGTTCTTTGAAGCACTTGAGAGGATTTTTGGGATTGACTGGATATTATAGATAATTTGTAAAAGGGTATACTTCCATCGTTGCCTCTTTAACTAACCTCTTAAAGAAAAACTCTTTTAAGTGGGATGCTCCTACAATTGCAAATTTTTACCACCTAAAATGATCCATCACTATTATCCCTGTTTTAGCTTTGCCAAACTTTGCTAAACCCTTCATTTTGGAAACGGATGCCTCCGAGTTAGGAATTGGAGCAATACTAAGCCAAGATCACCATCCAATTGCTTTCTTCTTAAAGAAATTATCCCCTAAGATGCAACGACAATCTGCTTATACACATTAATTCTACACAATCCATATAGCCCATTGCGAAATTCCAACGCTACCTCCTTAGGCACAAGTTTGTGATTATAAAGTAGAAGAATCAAATCTCTGACTAATCAAGTTATTTAGACACCGAAACAACAAAAATTTGTTGCATAAACTCTTAGGCTGTGATTTCACTATAGAGTATAAACCCGGAAAAGAAAATTTTGATGCCGATTCCTTTTCCAGGTCATTCCAAATAGCTTGGTCTAAACCAAAGTTGCACCTTCTACCTATATTAAAACATGCCCTTAAAGAAGACCCAAAGTATAATGTTATTATGGAAAAGTTCCAGAAATATTCATTAATTTGGTTGCGAAACTTCATGGTTTTCCCAAAACAATTGTATCCGACTGGGACAAGGTGTTCACTAGCCAATTTTGGCAACATCACTTCAAATTAAATGGTACATCCTTGAAAATGTCCATGGCATACCATCTTAGTCTAATGGTCATAATTTAAAAGTCAATGTTAATGGTATATAATTAAAGTTCATAGTTTTACAGAATACTATACATGTGTAAAAAAAAATTGATGCTATTAACTAGTTAACATCAATGTTTCCTTATTAGCATCAAGTTTTTGATCGACATTAAACTTCCCTTTTTCTTATGATGCAAACTGCAAACTTCCATTTTCTTATAGTGTACATAGCAAGATATGACAGAAAACAAAGTTGAATTCATGCATATATCACTAAGTTGAAGGAATGTCTTCCTATATGTTTCATATTATAATAATAGTTAAGTTGAGTATAAAAAATTCATTCCGTAATTTGAGTGGTGTTGATCAACTGTATATAATTATTAGGATACTAAACCCACAACTCAACTTGTTAAATTATTGGATTATTTGGAAAGCTAAATGTATTTTTAATAATTAGCTGAGTAAAATGTACTTTTTCTATTCTAGGTATGTTTGATTTGCTCCTCATATTTTATAACATTACTCTAAAGGCATTCATTGGTTTTTAGAGCAATCATTGATAGAACAATGTGAAGATAATTTGGATGTCCAAATGTTTGATCTATTCACCATTGCAACTGCCACTGACAACTTTTTCAATGCAAATAAGATTGGTGAAGGTGGTTTTGGACTTGTATACAAGGTAATAGTTTTGAGCCTGTAATGGGATAAAAGGAACATAAATATTAATGAATAAGATCAACTCATCGTAATGGTGCATGTGTAGGGAATATTAGTGGATGGGCAAGAGATTGCTGTAAAGACTCTATCTAGGACCTCGTGGCAAGGAGTGACAGAGTTCATAAATGAAGTCAAATTGATTGCAAAACTCCAGCATCGAAATCTTGTTAAACTTCTTGGTTGTTGCATTGAAGGACAAGAAAAAATGCTTGTTTATGAATACATGGCAAATGGCAGTCTAGACTATTTCATATTTGGTATGGGTAATCAACAAAGCATAGATTAGGTTGTCAACGATATAATCATATTACTGACATTGAAGATTCCATGTTTAATAACTTTTTTGCTTGAATAAAACAGATGACAGAAAAAGTAATTTGCAGTGGGCTCAACGCTTCCAAATAATCTGTGGAGTTGCAAGAGGGCTTATGTATCTTCATCAAGATTCGCGCTTGAGGATTATCCATAGAGATCTCAAAGCAAGTAATGTTCTTCTTGATGAAAATTTATGCCCAAAAATCTCAGATTTTGGATTGGCCAGAATATTTGGACCCGACTAGATTGAAGGAAACACAAGTAGAGTAGTTGGAACCTAGTGAGTTTTCCCTTAACCAACTATCTTTTTACTTTTTGCAAATGTTTTTGAAAGTGTCTCATGCAATTTATGTTTTGCAGTGGGTACATGGCACCAGAGTATGCAGTTGATGGGTTGTTCTCTGAAATCTGATGTTTTCAGCTTTGGCATTTTAGTGTTGGAGATTATATGTGGCAAGAAAAATAGAAGACTTTATAACACCAATAGGAATCTTAAACTCGTTGGTCATGTAAGAGCTTCATTTGTTTTCAATTTGTGTATGTCTAATCAAAATGTAAACGCAACTATTTTTATTAATATTATTTTTATGTTACAGGCACGAAGAATATGGAAAGAGGGTAGAGCACTAGAGTTAGTTGATTCAAAGATAAAAGAGTTATGCATTGAATCAGAGGTATCGCGTTGCCTCCATATTAGTCTTTTGTGTGTTCAACAAAACCCAGAAGATAGGCCCACAATGGCTTCGGTAATTCTAATGTTCGAGAGTCATATGGAACATTTATTACGAAATATGTTTTAGATGAAGAACATTTATACTCATATCAGAAAGACACAAGCACAACCAACTATGTAACCATGTCCATGTTGGAAGCTCGATGACTTATAAAAGGTTAATTTGATATGCACTAAATATAGATATGTATATAGATATTTGTAAGAATTTATATATTAAGTTATCTGAACGAGTTAATATCATTCTAATATTTTCTTTTTTTAACTACGATAACGATAGTAAATTGAATTGCAGTGGGTATCCATACAATAAACATATGTAAAAAGCTTTACCAAAAAGCTATTAATAGATTTTTCTAATATTTTTCAAAGACTTGATCAGAAATTAAACTTTTTATTTACAATTTAAAGAAATAAGAAGAGTAAAATGTGGCAATAAAGAGATTGTACAATATATTTAGACTCATTTTGAATCTTCCTAACTTTACATATGAACCACTCCATCTTAGAATGAATGTTTCTGCTATTCAAAACTTGTTTTACTATTACAAAATCTTCATATTACATCTCCTTGTAATAATTTACTTTGTTTTTACATACTTTTATTCATAGTAGAAAATTAACATGTGATACTTTTCTTTATAAAAATATGTTTGTTTGCGTTGAATGTTTTTTTTCTTCTACTTTTAAAGTATTCATAGTGCAAAAATCAATTTTTATAATAACTTTTTATATTGGTTATAATTCACCTGATATAACCTACAAAAAAAATGGATATTTGTTAAGGTTAAAATTATAAGTTTTAGTTGCATCTGCACATTTGTTTATCATTTCACAGATTTGTGTCCCGCCTTGCAACAGGCAACGACTTCTGCACCTTCTAGTACTCCTCAAGCCTATGTTGCCAACATTTTCAACAATAGGCTAACCCAACAACACTAGCAGAACCATGATTTGTTCACTAACATATACAATCTAGGTTGGAGAATCATCCCAATTTGAGATGGGGCAACCAACAATAGCAGTAAAACCAATAGGTTCAAAATGTGTAGCCACCTCCTCACCAACAATAAAGAGCTACACTTGCACAAGTTGCCCCAGTTCCACCTGGTCCTGCTGCCACTACAGCTTCTGCTGCACCTTTATCTTCTACTTCATTAGAGGTGTTAGTGAGGATGATGACCCTTCAAAATATGAAATTCCAGCAGGAGACTAGAGCTTCAAATCAAAATCAAATGGGGCATATGGCCACTCAACTAAACCAAGCACAAGTTCAGAATTCTGATAAGTTGCCATCACAAACAATGGAGAATCCGAGAAATGTGAGTTCTATCATATTGAGATCTAGGAAGAAGATTGAAGTTCCCACTCTTCAGCCTACACCTCAAATGGAAGTTGATCCTACCACACTTCAAAGAAAGCATGATGCTCATACAACTGGTCCTTCCACATCTAGTGTGCCTTCTACACCTTCCACCTCTACTATTCCACCTCCCACCCCCTTCCTTTCCCTCCAAAAGCCATTCCAAGCAATAAGATGGAAGAGGTTGACAGAGAGATTCTAGAAACTTTTAGGAAGGTGGAGGTGAGCATACCTTTATTGGATGCCATTAAATAGATTCCCATATATGCCAAATTCTTGAAGGATCTGTGCACACACATAAGAGGAGGCTAAAGGGAAACGAGAAAATCAGCATGGAAAGGAATGTGTCAACGCTGATATGTAAATATGTTCCTTAGATTCCTGAGGAGTGCAAAGACCCAAGTACATTTTTGGGTACCTTGAATCATTTGTAACAATAAATTTGAAAATGCAATCCTTGATCTTAGTGCTTCAATTAATGTTATGCCTTTGTCTATTTTCAAATTTCTTTCTCTTGGACCCTACAACCTACGAGTGTGGTGATTCAGTTGGCAAATAGAAGTGTTTCCTACCCTACAAGTTTTGTTGATGATGTTTTGGTTCATGTTGGTGAATTAATTTTCCCTGCTGATTTTTATATTCTCGATATGGAAGAGGGATTTTCACATGTTTTTGCACCAACCATTTTAGGCAGACCATTTTTAAAAATTGCATGAACCAAGATTGATGTCCATATTTCTTCTTTTTAATGATGCATTTTAATTCAGGTTTGATTGTTGATTCGAATTCCATGAGCAACTAATTTTCGTATGCATTGATTCCTTGCAAAGAATGAAATGAAACCTTGAGATTAGTGTTTTGTTCAGTTGGTTTTTTTTATTTCTTTGTCTTGAATTTGCATTTGTGTTTTAATTGCATAATCAAATTTGTTTATGCTTAATTTTTAGAATGGGTAATTCACTTTCGTTGATTGTGTTCATGCTTAATGAGTTGTGACAAATTCATAAACGTGTGCACTCTTTAATTTCATATTGAAGTTGTGGTTAACCTTCGCTTAGTTGGTTAATAGCGAGTTTCATGAGGAATAACAGAACCAACTTAGTTTGTAATCTAGGATGGTTGAAGTTTCATTTGAAGCAAGCAATCAATGTCGTTTTTGCTATTATTTATTCAAATTTGCAATTACATTTTATTCTTGTGTTGAGTTTCCAAAACTCTACCAACCCCCCCCCCCTTTTCCGTGTTGAATTGCATCTGGAAAGCTTTGAATGAAAGGTTTGGTAACTGAGAGACGACCTTGGTTTAACTACTAAGTATTACATTTAACTGTTTTATTTGGTCGGGTACGACCTCGATCACTTGGTGCATTCATTCCATGTTAGATATAGTAAATATTACATTCTTACTTTGTGTATTTCTAGTTTCATAGGGCATAGTGGTGGGACTATGGGCAGTCTAGAGTGGAAAAAGGAAGAAAAACTCCCATTCAAAATTGGAGTAAGTTAAGATCATGCATGAGAAGAACATTCATTCCCTATTCCTTTGATATAGATCATGAGATAAAGAAAAAGAAAATTGAGATAGCAAGAAGGAAGGAGGAGAAAATCACAATACTCCTCAAAGAGAGGAGGGAGTAAGTGGAAAAAGAAAAAAGAAAAAAGAAGAATCCAAAGAAGAGAATAGAAAGAAAGAGAGAAATTTGAGAAAGAAATGAGAAATAAGAGGAACGAGAGATAGAGGAGAAGCTAAGAAAAGAGAAGGGAAAAGAGAGAAAAGAATATGAAGAAAAAGATAGAGTAAGACAAGAGGAAAAGTTAAAAAGAAAAGAGGAAGAGATTGAGAGAAAAGAAGGAAAGAAAGTTATGTTTAGGAAAGTAGAGATACAATATCCTACAATTCCTTGCATAGATATGGATATTGAACTTCTCAAGGTAGGGATCTCATCTTTAAATTCTCCTTCATTTTTCATCAAATCTTTTGTCTTAATTCTTTGTAAAACTATTTTTCCACCTTCACCAATTATTTTAAACTCCTCAAAAAAATTTCCTAAACAAACCTTTGACTTAGAGTTATCTTTTAGGTCTCAATTAAGTCAAAGTGAAAATTAGTATTTTTGTGAAGTGGGCCGTGTATAAGATTATTCAAAAATCAATAGCTCATCTAAACTTGTTTCAATTAAATATATTTTGCATGGTCCCCAAAATTTTAATAAAAATTTATTTGATGATTTTTGTAGATGTATTTTTTATCCTGGTGGAATTAAGCTTCCAATGTTGTGGGCCTTAAAGAACCCTCTTGATCTCAGGACATATCCTCTTCAAGAGGGAGGGGATGATGGGAATCATCCTAAAGGGCTTTCTGCATGGTGTAAGACCCTTGGAAATTAATTAATTAAATAAGTAATTAATTAATAAATGTGGGAGAAAAGGGGACTTAATGACATTAAATGTTAATTGGTATGACATGGAAAAGTAGTAGCTTAAGTGGTTGAGAGTACTTTGGCTGTGTTAAAGGACTTGGGTTCAAGTCCTATGTATGCTTTTTATGTGTTATTTGATTTAATTGTATTTTGATAATATAATTATGACTGGTGAGTAATATTATAATCATAGGATTATAATGGTTATCACTAAACATGAATTAACATAGTGGTTGTGCTTTGGCATTATGAGTGGAGGGTCATAGGTTCAAACCTTACCGGAATTAACCTTTATTTTTGCCAAATTTAGCTTGGAATGAATGTGAAAAGGTAGAGAGAACTCTAGCTGGGGCAGCCAAGAGGGGCTGAAAAACACCTTGTAATTACCATTGAATAGGGCATTAAACCCACAATAAAGCCCAATTTCGTTTCAACTCTTTAACCCAACATTAAGGCACCTATAAAAGGCAAATTCTAGGTGGATAGAAGGGTTGGCTGATTGGGAGGGGGTCTGAAGCAAAACAGTGGTGTACAAAGGAACATCCTTCTTTTTCCCAATTTGAACCAAGAAGTCCAGGTTAAGGGTGTTGAATTTATGTGTATTCCAATATTGCTTGTGTTTCTACGTTTTTTTCCTCAATTGGATTCTATGTGGTGTGATATTTGGTATGGTATGCACTGCAATTGAGAATTGGTGGATGGAATGTTGGGTACAAAGCCTTTTTGGGGTTTTATAAGAATTGGGTGAGGGTTTTGGTACTGTTGTTGTTGTTTTTGGCCAAACTTGAAGTTTTGGGGATTCAAACAGGTTTAAAACTTGTCCTTGTAATTAGATTGATGAAATAGAATGCATGAGAATGATTGCATTGTAAATTGGCAAACATTTGGTGTTTTTGGTGCATGAACAGTGGCGAAACTCTGCAAGTTCCGCCCAAGTGAGTCCCTCTCGCCTAGGCGAGAGTTGTAGAATTTCATTCAGGGTTTTGGTTCAAGCTTCTCGCTTAGGCGATGAAGTTTGGATTTGAGCGACACTGTGCTAAGCGAGGTCGCGATGAAACCTGTACAATTTGAGCATGACTTCTCGTCCAATGTATTATTTTATTTTTAATTATTCGTCTATATTTATTTAAAAGTAATATTCCTTAGGGATGTTACACATGGGCCAATGACCTGGCCCAATTTTTTTTTCTATGTTTTTTTTAATTACTTGTATAGGTTTAATGTTTAAGTGGTGTAAGTATCATTTTCATTTTGGGATTGTATTCCACCCATGCTTTTTATTGTTTTTGTTTAGGCCAATGAGCTTTCCATCCGCCCACATACGTTAGTGAGATAATCACGTATGATACTACAATGATAACAACAAAAAAGAAAAAATTACTTTCCAATTTGTGAAAATCACATATCAAACCACCAACACTACCACACAAAATAAGAATTTATTCACAACCATGTGCACAACCAGAGAGATATCAATATAAGCTTGGAACTACCATTCAGAAACCCAAGAATAACCAAGGTTAGCTCTTCTTACCTTGAGTCCTTGATCAAAAGTTCTTATTCCACATAAATTTGTTTCTCTACCAAGATATCCTATCTTCCTTCCTTGCTCCTATCCCACCATCTAAGAACCTCTGACCACTATTTCACTCAACCCACGTGCCTTCCTCTCAATCACAATGTGTCTTTAAAAATTCAGTAGTTGTCTCTTATTCTCCCTCTAAATTCATGTTAGTCTCCTCTTCCCCTAAGGTTTCCACTCTTAAAAAAAAGTATGACCTAGCCCATCTACTATTTTCTGCATCCCATTAATTTTTAATAAATTAAATAAATAAATTAAACTATTATTTCAAAAAATATTCTGCTTTAAGTCTATTAATTTTGCCCATAACTCTAGTGCATGCATCTAGGTTGAATGAATCTTGCTTTAAGTATATTAATTTTGCCCATAACTCTAGTGCATGCATCTAAGTTGAATGAATCTACCCTCCTTCCTTCACATCTTTGAGCATACCAACAAGTTAACACATATTTCTTGTCAACCACAATCTCAAACAAGCATTACAATACCAATCCACACATAAGCATATTTTTAAATTAACTATTTAAAATAAAATCCATAAAATGCACAAGATAGGAATTCAACACATGACCCTCAACCTTATCCTAAGGCTTTTAACCAATTGCATTATATTCCACTTACATTTTACTTTATAAAATATTTCCTTTTTTTTGTTTTTTAAACCAATTCCATGTTCTACCATTAAGCTTGCAAAGATTCTAACTATTTTCCTCTTGAGTGTTACAGAATCTAGGGTTGAGGAGAAAGCCTTGCACAACACTGTGTCGTTGGTTCAATATAGGCTAATTTGATTCGTCTACACGAACATGTAGTCATCAGGATCTACAGTGCCATAATAGTTCACTGTCGGCGACTTCCATTGCTTGGGAAGCGGGGTTTCCGTAATTCCATCAATGGAGGGATGGTGATGGCTGTTATTGGTGGCAAAGGAGTTATAGGTCACTCCTTTGGTTCTCTTGGTTGAGTTGTATTGACTCTCTTCTTTAGTCTCGCGGACTGTGGCTTTAGGTCCTGCGTGCCGTACTAGTCAACTCCCTTTCCCTTGACGGTCTCAACCTTTTTCTTCAACCTAGCATTCTCCTCTCTCAAGGTATTTTTCTCTTCAACATTCCTTTTACTATAGTCAAGTATGGCTTTCACTGCTCTTTCTTCACAGAATATTTATCAGCCCCACGGTGGACGCCATTTGTTCTTACAAGGACAATATATATATATATATATATATATATATATATATATATATATATATATATATATATATATATATATATTCTGCAAAGTCTCCAAAATGATCTTTAAGGGGTATCTCGTCTTATGCTTTGAATGTGAAATGGGCATGTTCCTGCAAAAGACGCTCTTATGTTAAATTCAGTTTTCATATATTGGATTCAAATGTCAAAATAGTAACGTAATGATATGTTTCTTAAAGCATGCCTTTTATAGTAGGGTTCATGGGCCTTACCTAGTTGTGCTTTGATTTAGTTATCTTAATTACCTGGTAATCATGATAGATTGCATAATGGGGTGATCTTAATTAAGGTAATTAGACTAACTTGATTATCTGGCAAGTTTGAGTACATGTCGTCCTACTAGGCCAACATGTATTTGGCCAAATCGTGTACAAGATGATCCTTGTTAATGAGTGGCCTCCAATGGCCTTCTTAGGTTTGTGTACCATCCCTGGGACATGGACGAGTAATCCAACAAACTCCTTAAATCGCTCCTTAGGTCGTTTGGGACAAGGACGAGTAGTCTACTAGCTTCCTAGTGTTGCTCCTTAAGGCAGTTTGGGACGGGAACGAGTAGTACACTAGCCTCCCAAGGTTGCTCTATAGGACTGTGTATCCTAGAGAACGAGTACGGGTGGTCCAGATAGAAATCTAGTGTCTAGTTTCAACGTACAAAAAATTTCAATAAGATTTTTATTTTTGAATGAGTAAGGCGGAAAATCCTTCCAACGTTTATCTCATTGTTATTATTTTCAAACTTCTCCTCTCTATCCCCACTGTTTTTCCACTCTTTGACTTTGGTATGTACTCTTAGGGCACATTCTATAGTCTCTGCTATTATGAGAGAGTATCGGTGCTAATGGCTTAGAGAGCATTTCATAAGTTTTGTTACTACTATAGAGAAGGCATTACATATTATCAGAGTGAATAGTTCATAATCACAATAAATTCACTCTACAAAATGAATCCCAAAAATTTACTCCATAGTTACTAAATTGTTCATCTTATCATATTTATATGAAGAAATTCATTTTAATTTTAAAAAGTAATAAATGATAAATAAACATCAGAAAGTAACCCGTCAAATTATATTTGTAACAAATGAGTATGTCATGACCATAACAAACTAATCACAAATATGCTTCACTTTGCATCTATGATTCGAAAAGGAAAACAGAAACATTGCAATCATAAAGGAATATATATATATATATATATATATATATATATATATATATATATATATATGTATATGTATATATATTATATAATATTATATAGGGTTAAGTATGACTCTCTAATAAAAGAATCAAAATTTGTAAATCCTGAGTGTCGCTGTGGAATGATTAAATTAAAACATAGAGAGATTTCCTGCCTTTCTCGAACGGTAAAAATTTTTATATTTAAAATTTAGAAATTGAACTTTAAAACAGGAATGTGTATTACCATTAGCTCCTTAGGGTATCATGCATGGTAGAATTCATTTTTATATTTATATATATTTTAAACTTGATAGCGATTACATAGTATCAGTCAACTGATCCAACCCAATGGAAAATTTATGTCTGAAGGTAGTTTTTCCACAACTAGTAATGTATTCATGTGATTGAGTGTTTAATTTTCTAACCCATTTTTTTACAAATAATGTATTGATTGATAGTGATGAGTGAGTAAATCGATAGTGGTGAATAGATGTAAACACTTTGATATTCAAGTCGGCTGATGTAAAGAAGGCAATCCAATAATATGTTGATTTTCTAAGATACCTTACCTAAAAAAGTAAGATCTTTATATACCTCATTATTTTGGGCTCTTATCTAGTTATGTTGACTCTCTATATGACTCTCTATATTAGGCATGTCATACTACCTTAGGAGGTTTACATCCTTCAATAAACCTCAATGAATGTCATATCGCATAACAAAAGATATTGTATTTAAAGGAATATTTAGCAGAGGTTAATATAACCTTAATAAAAAATTTAAGTAACGGAGATTCTTAAAGCTGTTAAGTACCAAATTGTTTTTTTTTTTAAACCTCAGAAAAATAACATAGTTTTATACCATATTCCAGTAAATATATTTTAGGCTTAAATAGTACTTTAGTCCTAGTTTTTGTTCGATTTTTTCAATGTAATTCAATTGTTGATTTTTTTTTTTCAATTTGATCCTAATATTGGTAAACTTTTTTCAATTTGGTCCTTTTCGCTAACACCGTTAAAATAGTTAACGGATGTGAACGGTAACCGCCACGTGTCATTTTGTGATTTTTTTTTATTTTTTTTAGTTTTTTTGTAATTTTTTGTAATTTTTTTTATTTTAAAAAAAATGTACATATGTCAAGCCCATATCATGCCACGTGTCATTTTTGTGATTTTTTAATTTTTTTAATTTTTTTTTAATTTAAAAAAAATCCACTTGTAAAGCTAATATCATGCCACGTGTCAGAGTCAGTTTTTTATATTCAATTTGATCCCATTATTCGTTAATTATTTCAATTTGGTCCTAATTTTTTTTTAAAATTTAACATTTTTGTTCCTCTCCAAATTGAGACAAAATTTAATTTGTATATATTAAAATGCATAGTTTTGTTAAATATTTTTAATTTAGAATTAGAGTTAGTTTAAAATTAAAACGAAAAAAAGCAAGAACACCATTAATTTAAAATTTTAAAAGGTTAAAAATATTTAATTTTAAACCAACTCTAATTTTAAATTAAAATTATTTAATAAAAATATGTATTTTAATAAGAATATCCATATAACATTTATATACAAATTATATTTTGTCTTTGGAAAGGAACAAAAATACTAAATTAAAAAAAATTAGGACCAAATTGAAAACAAATAACGAATATTATGACCAAATTGAATATAAAAATCTAATTCTGACACGTGGCATGATATTAGCTTGACACGTGGAAAAATAGGTATATTTTTTTAAAAATAATTATACTGAAATTAGACAAATAGAAAAAATAAACAAAAAAATATTAAAAAAAAAGCAAACTTGGCGGTGGTGGTGGCGGCCGACGAAGGTGGTGGTTGTTGGGTGCTGCTACAGTGATGTGCTGCGCAATAATGCAGCGTTGAAAAAATGAATTATTGCTGCTGAATTGATTTTGAATAAAAAAGAGAATTGACTGTGGGGAGGACATAATTTACTGCTGTTGTTGGCTAAATGGCTGAAGGGAGTTAGGGTAAAAAAATTAAGAATGAAGAAAAAATGTATGCGAGATTTGTTTAAATAATAATTGAGTGGGTGTGGGCCAGGCCCAACTATTTAAAATAGTCCAACTCATGCGTTTAGGGTTTCTTTCACGTGTTTCCTGTCTTCCTTACATGCACCGTTGCTGCAACTCCTTTCTCTCTTTGATGCTGCAAGTCTGACCGTTCTTCTCTTCTCTTTCACTCATTTTTTTTCAGTTCGATATTTTTGCCTCCACCGTTTCGCCACCGCAACCTGCCATGTACGAAGCGGCCACCATGGCAGTCCGATATTTTTGCCTCCGCCTTATTGTGGCGGCAGGCTCGGAAACCGATACCGATTACCACCATGGCAGCGCCATGGCCGATATTCAATAACACTGCTTCTTTGTGGTTTTAGAAATAGGGTTATGGTTGTAATACTACAAAACTACTTGACCTTAGTTATATGTAATTGTTAGGGCCATCTTTTGTGAAATTGTGTCTTGTGTCAAACTCAACCGCTATACCAACCAATAAAGTTCCATTGGAAGTAGCATTTACATACAAAACCATTCTCCATCACTATTTTCTAAGATCTTATCTCATGTTAAGATAAAGGCTAAGGCTTCACCACCAGGGGTAGTTTTGGGAGTAATTTTGAGTAAAAAAGTTGTGTTGCAAGAAGCTATTTGGTTTCCTTTATCAAAAGTGTAGACAATAGAAAGAAATATTGTTATTTAGCTTTAAATCGACCAACAACAAGAATATCCAGTAGGGTCACTGTAACTAGAAGCCCATTTTATAGAAATTTGTAACTGATATTTTATTTGTAAACTTGAGGAAAATCTATGAACCTCTCTCATTTATGAAACTTCTTTTTATAAAACTAAAATTATTGTACTATGAGAGGGAATGAGTTCAAACTCTAAACATTTAAGGTAGTTGTAAATGTGGGAATTTGGTTAAGATGTAATGATAATTATAGCTAAGAGACTTAAAAAGAACATGATACTGACATAGAAATAATTAAAAAGATGGTGTTTGAAGACTAATGTAAGTACGTGGTTATTACTCTGAAATTGATAAATATTAAAGATAAAAAAAAGTTATTAGTATATGTATGTGTGTACCTCATTTATATATGGTGATGGGATTTACAATAATAGTTATGATGAGCCATGAAAAGGGAACATGAGGTGTGTGGGGTTGGGTTTGGGGAAGATTGGTCTGGCATAGGTTATGGGTGTAGAAAGGGGAGATGTCAAAGAGTGGGGACATTAAAGATGAAGGGTCGAGGATGACTTTGGTAAGGGTAATGATAATGAAAAGTGTTGTTGCATATTGATATTTGACTAACCAAGTGAGTCTTCGCACAAACAACCTTGGCGCAAAGATTTTATAAAACAAAGTACATGAGATCACATGTGGTTCATGAATGAAGATCCAATTGATGATCATGTTTCTATAATGTTAAATCTGAAAATGAAGTGTAGAATATGATATTTACATCTTGTACCATATTCGTAGGCTATATGACATATGTTAGATGTCTTGTTAGTCTTAGCATATCCTTTTTAATATGTTAAAATGAGTTTTAATAGGTTAAAAGGCTTGTTGTATATAGTTTCTGGTATGAATGTATTCAATTAGTTGAATTATTTTTCAATCAACTGATTTCATTTAAGTTGAGTGAAATCAACAAATTGTATGGACAAATCAACTTGTTGAATTCACTTAAGACCAAACTATAAAAGCTGTCTTTCAAAGAGTTGAGGAAGGATTTTGAGTTTTTGAGTGCGAAAAAAGCCATTCATCAAGGCAAACCTCTCTTTCTCTTTAATCACACAATTGAAAGTGTTAGATTAAAGATCTTGGTTGATCTTGGAGGTATTTTGGCTTGGTTGGAGCTTGAAGAACTCGAGTTTGGTTAGCTAGGGAGAGTGATTTTGTAGTTCTTGTGGCTCTTCTTGTGTTCCTAGTGCGATTCTAGGTCTGTAAGTGTGTTTTTTATAGTAGTGTGGTTAAGATTTTTGTGTGAATAAAAGATCTTGGTGTTTCTATTGTTCAAAAGTGTAATCTTGGTTTGTGATTTGTAAAACTTTTGATAATCACTAGTGCAGTAAGGGCTTTTTGCCCTTGTTATTTTCGTCATTTTGCCTCGGTTTTAGACCCGAGGTATATTGGGACGAGACCAAAAGTTTGGTCTCGAATGCAAAGGAACCGGAGCCATAGAGAGACTTTTTTGTTTTGGGTATATGAGAACCGAAGCCATCTTCACGCATCCAACCATGGCAGATTCACGCACCAGCCACCATTTGCGCATCCAACCTTGCGGACACCACCATCTCTACCACTGCGAAAGCTCTAGACCTGCAACCAAAACGAACCACGCAGCAGCAACCACACCACGCCTCTGCGATGGAACCACCACAACAGATCCATTCACACATCCAACCATGGCAGATTCACGCACCAACCACCATTCGCGCATCCAACCTTGCGGACACCACCATCTCTGCCACTACGAAAGCTCCAGATCTGCAACCAACACGAACCACGCAGCAGCAACCACACTAGACCTCCATGACGCAACCACCACAACAGATCCATTCATCACCGCACTTGGAGCAGATCTGCCCCAGTTTATCTCGCGCGGCAGCTTCACGGCAGCAGCACCTCCATTGGCTAACAAAGGCAGCGAACCACCATTGTTGAAGCTTCACCGCCAGCCTCCACCCGTGAGCCAGAAATAGATCTGCAGCAACGAAACAGATCTGCACCACGCTCACGGAGAGGAGAAAAATTTGGGTTGGCGTAGAGAAGATGAACAGGTGCAGGGTTCACGAATTTGGAACCCTAAATAAGGTCTATGGCCTCGGTTCCACTAATGACCGAGGCATAAAGTCGTATAGGCCTCGATCATATTCCAACCGAGGCCAAAGCCTCTGCTGTCAGTGGCAATTTTGAAATTTTGGGGAACACTGACGAGTTATAGGCCTCGGTTGAGTGATAATTGAAGCATAAAATATCTTATAGGCTTCGGTTGGATATGGACCCGAGGCAAAAAGGTTCAAAAAATTTCAAAAATGCCACCGCGTCCTTATAGTCTCCGGTTCCGTAGTAACCGAAGCCTATAAGACGACTTCAAAATGTGATTCTGCACTAGTGAATAGTGGAAACCAGACTCAGGTTGCCCTACTAAATAGGATGTACCTTTGTGATTGAGTGAACCAGCATAAAAATTATTGTCCAATTCTCTTCCCTCATCTTGCCCACTTTAAAATCTTAAGAAAATCAAGCAAATCAATCTTTATTGTCTTGGCATGTGTTTTTATGTAATCTAATAGTATAATCTTGTTGGAAATAATGTTTTGAACCAATCTTGTGTGAGAAAACATGTTGTTTGAGTGAGATTTGTGAATTTTGCATTCTGCAAAATTTCTCGGTGTTTTAACTGGTTGTTTTGTAATTTTAATTTGTTGATTCATAGTGTATAAACAAATTAATCTATTATTTTTATTTAATACCGATTGAAAGTCTATAGTCTTGTAAGTTTCACATTCTAATTTTCTGGTCTAAATGATTCAAAGAAAAGGGGATTTAAGCTTTTGAAAAAAATTTCTATGGCTAATTTAACCTTGCCCTTGTTGGGTTAATTATAATAATGAGGTGTATGTGACATAAAGATATATTTGTCAAAATATTTTTAGATATTCATAACAACTATAAAGATAAATTATATTTATGATTATTTTAATGATATTTGAGAGATTTTAGAAACAGAAAAGTTCAATTCAAGTCCTATATAAAGATACCAAGGGGAGGTAGAAAAAAAAAAGGCTTGGAACATCGTAGTCTAGGAACCTTTTAGGGGGCCTAATTTCATTCTTTGTCTCTGCATTCTCTTCTTTTATTTTTATTTTATATTCATTCCATGAAGTGTTAAGCTTTGAGTGTTGGTTCTAGTGTAATTTTATTATGGATTCTAAGGTTAAACTGAAATAATTTCTTTGTTCTTTTTAGTATTGTTGTGATTTTCATTCACTTACGTGCTAGTTAATTAGCGAGCTGTTTAAATCTATATGCATGTTAATCGTATGATTCCAAGGGTTTTTAGATTTAATTGAGACTTTATTTTTATTTTATTTATAAACTTTAATGTGATTAAATGAGTTTTTACCAATAATTGAGACTTTATTTTGGTTAAATGTAATTACTCTAACTAAAAATCGACAAAAATTAAAAGTGAGAATGCTAACAAATTAATTGAGATTTTACATTGATTAATTTGCAAATATACAACAAAAAATTATTGAGCAATAATCTTTAGATAACCAATGATAAATCTATTTTAAAAAAGAAGTGGAATGAATTTATTTTCTTTAAAATTATTTTTATATCGTTTTGTCTTTTCCCAATACTATTTTATTTAACTAACCCTTTTTGTATACTTTTTATAAGAACTAATTTGTCAATAATCAATTTCGTGTTTGTTGGGAGACGACTTAAGAGTTGACTTTACCCTTTCTATTTTTTTGGCTACTATCTTAGCAATACTGACATTGCTATAGTTTAGTAGTATTAATTTGGTCATGTCAACGATAGTGTTATCATGCACTCACCGACTTTAGGGAAGCGGTTTCGTTTGAGTGAGCAAGAAAGCACGGAAGCGTGAAACCTAGTTATCTCTTCTCTGCATATCATGTGCCCTTTCATTTCTCTTCATTTATTGTGCATTCAATTCTCCACCATCAACCAATCCAATATAATTGTAAATGAAAAAAGAAATTACACTTTAACTGTCACGTAACTGAGTCAAAAGTGTGTAAGAAAAATTAGGTCATTGTATCATTACCATTTTCGCAAATTTGATGGCTATTGTCTTTGCATCATACACCTTTTTTGTGTGGACTATGGTTTTTTATATGGCAAACACCGATGAAGCTAAGCCGTCTTGCTAACTTACCATTCTCGAATTCTTCATCGATGAACCCTCTGAAGTTCTTCAGGAAATCTATTTGAAAATTCTACAAACATGCACATCGCCAATCCTTTTCAAATTATCATAACCAAAACTACGATCAATGTAAGACTTTTTGATGTCCAATGTGTTGTCCTGGTCTCTTCATGGTGAGTTAAGGGAATTGAGTGCAGAAGAAACCTCAACTAAGTTAATTAAAACAAGGGAGAAAGAGATACTTATGTTATGGCGACAATGCATTGAGAGAGACTATAAGGACTACGAGGCCTATTTCCCTTAATTCGTCCATAAGCCCAAATGAAAATTTTGTTTCCTTGCCTACCTCACAGGAAGGGTACGAGGGGGCACAAAAAGAATCTAACACAAACCACATTATCTTAAGGATTATGTGGTCACTGGTTCCACTACCCGTAAAATGGGGAAGGAATGAATGATAATATTTTGTGTATTTCTTTTATTATTAATTGCTTATGCTTACTACAAGGTGGTTGACAAAGTGCATATATAGCACAATGATGTAATACAAGAAAGGGGAACAAAATAGAAAAAGTATTTCCTTCCTTTCTGAAAAATTCTTCTCTCTTTCTGTTATTCTGCTTTTGTCTTTTGCAACACCTTTCATTTGGTGCTTTCATTGACCCTACTCTGTGGCCGGATCTTCTATTTATTATGAACACACCAAATTACACACTAAACTTGAACAATTAGTCCTCTCTTATGCCAACCTTTCTAATACACTCCATGACCTTGCCAACTACACCTCCATCCTTGAGACAACTTTTCCATCTCGACCTTTAAAATTTGACCTCTGATGAAGGATTATCTTGTTCCTTTTTAAGATTATTGAATATGGTGTGAGGTGATTAAGAAAGCTAAGTGAAATCTCTAGTGGACATTAAGATAGCAAGCTATCTAGATGTGAAGGTTCCTTTCACAAAGCTCAAGAGAAGAAGATGATGGATTGATTCAAAACAAAAAGGAAATGGAAAGCACATAAATCATAGAAAACCAAGAA
>Ga0209589_1003184_pt1 | contig 28794 bp, 15 predicted proteins | sample CowpeawhiteBW_FD_187525 | JGI IMG/M metagenome (GOLD analysis project Ga0209589, IMG submission 187525) | Root nodule microbial communities of legume samples collected from California USA - Cow pea white BW (SPAdes) (version 2) | ecosystem: Host-associated > Plants > Roots > Nodule | place: USA...
CGTGAACAGAATTTTCCCTCTACCTCTCCCTCTATGTGTTAGGGCTTTCAGTGTATTCTAACTCTATTGTTCTGCCTCTCTCTTTATTTTATAGCCTCCTCTCCACTAGGTTTAAGTGAGACATGGACTTCTCAAATTTTGGGTCTTTTCTCCACATAGGAAGGGAGCCCAATACCCAACACTCATTTCTTAGCAGCATTTGCTTGGAAATCTGCAAACATGACAGATTTTTCCAACACCTTAGTATTGAGTTATCACTAAATATCTTCTTTTTTCTTTTTTTTTTTACAAAAAGCACATATTAGTAATCCTCATAATTATTAAGCTAATTTGATGTGATAGTTAAGTATGTAAAATCAACCATGTGTCAGGTAATATTGGTCCCAAGTAAAATCGGTCAAAGTTTAACATGTACAAGTCTTCACATTTTAAAATCAAACTTTTTGACCGTTGATGGAGTATGTGATTATAAAAAAATAGTGTCATACAATAAATGAGTCATTTAATGATTGAAATAAATAAGTCCAAATTATAACTGAAACAATTATTAAATGACGTCTATCAGTTTATAATCGAAATAGTAACTAAATAAAATTTCAGTAATATTAATTAGGGATTAAAATAGTAATCTGGTTAAATTTTCATTCCTAAATTTGTAGTTATATAAGTTGAAATGAAAGTGTTGTATTTGGTAAATGTTATCTTAGCGAGAAATTTAACTTCCGATCAATAAATGAAAGTTTTGGTTTCTACGACCGAACTAACAATCGAATTAAGTTTTTTTTTTTTTAATCACAGAAAATGCATTGATCGTTTACATATATGTTTAAGTTTTTTTTTCTTTCACTCATTTTCATTCATGAAACTCTTTATACTTACATGTTCTCTCACTCATGTAGTATATATCCTTCTTTAAAGTACACTTATTAAAAAAACTCATATTTATAACTAATTTTTTTTGTAAGAAATATCTATAAATTTTGTTATAAAAAAAATTTGCAGAAAATTGTTGTCAATTTTTTTGCAAAATATTTTGTATAAAACATTTTTCGTAACAAATTTTGTAAAAAATACTTACGAATTTTATAATTTTGTAGAAAATAATTATCCATGAAGAAATTATTTGTCAATTAAAATTTTTAGAAAAAAATATTAGAAAAAAAAAATTTCTTGTAAATTTTCTTAACAAATTATAAAAAAATTCTCGTATAATATGAGAATTTTTAGTAATTCTAAATCTGTGTGTGAGATTGGTCTTTCTCTTCAAGTTAAACTAAAATGTCTATTTTTTTTTCCTCTTTTCATGCAATAACTTACATTCGGATTGATCTTGCTGAATTTCATGGAATTCTAAAGTGTTGAAGAGAAACACTTAGATGTTTAGGTTAGGTCTTGAATATAAATTTAACTTTTGATGTTCAAACTTCTAATACCACAAGTCATTTTATGGATATGTGATATTATTCATCTGCGGACAAAGTTATTGTTGAAAGAAGGAAATAAAAGATCTTGATTGAAATTTAGCTTGTAAATATTTACAGGTTATTTAACTTTTAAAAGTATGCATAACATCATTTATTTTGACAAGAAATTGCATTATATGATAAAAACAACTAAGAATTATTATTTACTAGAAGATTAGATGACTAACATCATACTCGTAAAAATGAAAATTTCATTGCAAAAGTTGTACTTTTAGTTACTCAGAATCGACTAAGATTTGATTCACAAGAAAATGAGATTTTCTGGAAAAAAAATGGCATATATTGTTAAAATTACAATTATTCATGATGGAGATCATAAAAACCAAAGGATCAAATAAATATAAAACAACACATGTTGAAAAGGAACACACATTCAAATGAAATGAAATCCAATATTAACGTAAAAAGTTTTAAATTAGTTAAAACATTATGAATACATGCTATACAATTTTAAATGTTAGGGGAATATTTTATTTCTATCCATTAATATATCACATCACCATTGATTATTGATTGCTTATAAATAAATGTTAATTCATTGTTTGTAAATAAATGTAAAGTCGTAGCTAGGAATGTGAATCTTAAGTCTATTTGTATTTTATAACAAGTTTTGAATAGAAATGTTAAATTGAAAAAATACAAAACATTCAAATTTTACTTAAAATTGAAACTTTATTTTATAAAATTCTCCATAAAAAATTTTGGAAGATGAATTTTAAATTTATTTCTTGCCACTTCTTTTTGGAAAGCTACTCTTTCATCGTGAATTCCTTCTATGGAAAACTTCTTCAAATCAAATTCGCAACTAATCTTTACATTTGGGTCAAAATATGTTGTCGTTTTATTGTTTTTTTTTTTCCATAAAACACTTCATAGGAGCTAACATCATGATCTCACCTTGTTCATTTTATCTTCTTATAGAGTTTTTCAAAATGTCATCTTGTGTAGTATCAAAACAATATGCAATTTTCTTTATGATGCAAATGTCAACATCTTTATCAACTTTAAGAGAATATTTGACTTTGTTCATTTTATCTTCTCACAAATTTATATCAATGTCAACTTGCAAACTATCAAAGAGTCTTTATATAAAGAAATAATAAATCCAATAATTATATGAATCAATTAATCCTTCTACCAATTTTGCGATGATATAAAACTATCACTAAATATTACATTTAACTAAAACAAATCAAATTACATATTTTCAAAAATTGCATTATTGAACTTATCAATTTGAAAGTGTAAGAAATAAAGACAACTTTAGCAAAAAAAAGAAGAAAAAGAATATTAACTCTTGTATCTAATACTTTACACTTTGTTCAATATTTTATATTTTTTTAATACTTTAACACTTTAGAAAGTAGTGGGAAGATTTGGAAGAGAATTTGAAGGAGAATCTAACATTACTCTATTTGGAAGGCATTGATTAAAGAGTTAAGAATAATTGTTAATGGAAAAAGCATTACTAAATAATTCTTCTATTAAAGAACCTTTTTCTATTAACCTTTCAAATAATATAGTTAAAACCAACGCTCATAAAAAACACTCAAATCTTCTTCATTGCCAATCATAAGATTCCAATCGAAAAGTTACTTTTAAATTCTAAAACAGAGAAACACTGTATTAGTGTATTAGTATATATATGTAAATGATATAAGTTGGTGAGTGTTTCAAGCATTATCCCATTTAGTGCTTCTAGAAAAGAGCTTTTAACACATATTCTTCGCAATTATATATGTAATTTTTTATAATAACAAAAACAAGTCGTGAAAAGAAAGGAATATATGATAAGTTACTATATGATTCTATTCTATTCTATTTATTAATTATATCGTTTCATGAATATTCAACTATAAACAAAATATTCAAATCACCCTTCTTCATAAAGCAACCCTCCACTTTTCACATAAATAAGTGGATTCATTCTCCAACCCTACAAAAATTCAATCATTCTATTATGTTTTTGTGTGCATTTTTAACTAAAATTTTTCAAAAACCGATCATTAGAAGGCAATTATTCCAACTTTCTGGACAGTTATAACCAACTATACAAAATTTCTTCTTGAAGATGATTTCAAAGTGTAAGATAAACAAATTATTTTTAGAATTTAGTTTTTTAAAAAAAATATTTTTAGTTTAAGAGTATTTTTAGTTTTAAAATAAATTAGTTTAAAGATTTCTGTCATGTCGAAATTAATTTAATGATGAATTTAAATTATCGTATATCTTTCTATTAGACCGTATATGATAATAGTAATATCAATAATAAAATACGTAATTAATCTGATAATAATAAAACGATATAATAATAAATAACAAAATAAAAAGATTTGTAAGACGTGATTAATAAGATGATGTTACTAATTTAAAACATTAATGTTCACATCAATCTCTTAATACCCGTGATCATTACTAATTTGTTATCATAATATAAATTTTAATCATTAGAGATTTACAAGCTGAATTAGCTTTCTTGCAACCAAATAATAAAAAAAACTACATCAAAACAATTTTAATTTCATTATTTATGGTAACTAACTTTTCAACTGTTACAGAATTTGTAATCTAAATAATAGAAAGGATATCAACAATATTAAAATTTTAGTCACCTTAGTTAGAATGAATTCTAAAAAGTTATTGGTTTTGTTATATTCCTGATCAGTATCTTGAAAACTCCCAGGTGAACATAAAAAATGGTAATAGGAAGACAACAAAATTAATAGACAACACCTGCATAACAATAACAACAGAGCATTAGATACATCAAATAGACACAGACATCTACTTTAAAAAGTTTCAAAATAAAAAAGCCAAGAAACTTTATACTTACGTTAGAATTTGACTTCCCAATCATTCCTGGAAGATAACCTTTTAATCCAATGTTATAAACTGGGTTGCCATTAGGATAATAGAGACCAAAGTTTCTCTCTGATAAAGGACCAGGCTTCAAATTCTCATTGAAGAGTGCAAAGACAAAAACATCAATTGGAACAGATGGTTTTGCAGGAGTACCCTGATTCTGTTCTATCCTTTTCAGCAGATTACTATTATATGTTTCTGCATTCTGTGGTGTGGCTCCAATTTCACCGGGGTCACCTTTAGAAGGCCAACCAGTTTCTGAAATCTTGACTTCAATATCAGTATGGCCCAGTCTCTTAATGGCAGCGTAGACAGCATCAATTTGAGCAAACAACATGTTATCATAATGCAAATTGGTAACTGGATCAGTAGACCCTGAATTAGGTTGAAACAGCACATAGTTCAAGGAAATCTGGTTTGGGTTTCCCTTGTATGCAAAAAAGGGATATGCATTGATGAGAAAAGGTGATTTGGTCTGAGCATGAAAGCTAAGAATGGATTGAATATACTGTATCAGATCTTGTCTGAAGGCCCCAGATGAAGGAGGGTATGAGGAGGCTATAACATTATAAGAATGTGCAGAAGTAACAGTAACCTTCTGTGCAAGTCCTTGACTAACAAGAGCATTGTACATACTTTGCATTGCAGGGAGAAGACTTGTTGTGAGCTGAGGGTTATTGGAGTCGAACACCTCGTTTCCGACAACTATACAGATGATTTTGGTTCGGGAAATATAAGGTTGGACATGCTGCTGAATCCACCTCTGAGCATTAGAAGCGTCTTTCAAGCTCGGCAGATCCTCGTTCCTCGTTCCTATGATGAACTCCACTCCTGAATTGGCGAATGCGGATAGAATATCTGGATTAGAATCATAGAGTCTGATTTTGGAGACTTTCAGAGATTTTATCAGAGCAGCCACACTAGAGGGAGATGGAAGGTTGTCGCCAAGTTGTCCGTAGTTGATTCCAAAATTAAAGCCCCGGGTTTGCACAAACAAATCTGAAGAAAATTGTCATAGAAAATCATCAGAATATACAGAAAAGAGATAACTCTAGTTTGTGAATGATAACAAACCTGAAGAAGTGAGAGACAGCAACAGCAAAGCCACGAAGAATGAAGAAGTTTTCATTGTTAGTCTGATACTGCATATAACGGTTAACCGTTAACCTAGGCCACTACGCTTTCGAGCTGAATATTCAAGCTTTGTAAATTGCAAAGTAGCAATGTTATTGCATATTTATACACAACAAACCTCTGCTGTTTTTATGTGGAAACTAGGAAATGCAATATGCTTTTCTCTCTGCAATTTTTTTTTTTTTATATTTCTTTTTATGACATTATTTTATGTTTCGACTCGCATGAACTCTTACATGTGAGCTAAATTTCCCAATATAGTATTTTGAGGAGATAGGAATATGTTTTTTTAAATAAAAATTATTATCGCTATATTAGACTACAAATTAAAAACTTTAGTAGAAATCATTCATACATTGATTTCTGAAAACTTTTCTGTAATATAGTTTTACCAATTACACTTATTTTAATCATTATTAATATGAATGATAAATTTCAGAATAAATCATGATTATTTTCTCTTGCTCCTAATTATCTAAACTCTTTTTTATTGTCCTTTGTTGATTGTTTTTTAACATTTTATTTACCGAATCTGAAGAGAGGACATAGTGAATAAAGAATAAAAAAGAATATCAGTGTTCGATGATCAAATTAGATTCTCTTCTATCTTTTCTTTCTTCATATTTTTAAAATATATTTATTTTTGTTATATATAAAAAAGTTAATATATTTTAAACCATCAAAATTAATATAAATCATTATACTTAAGGTCACAAATCAACAAAATCAATACAATCAATACAAAATCTAAATTCGTGATATTTTGTATTATATCCTCGTGTCCTTTTTCATTGATGATTAAATAATATAATGAAGTTGTGTATAGGATAGCAACTGCTTTCATTAATTAACTTTTTTGTACGCACTTTCTATAAACACTACTAAAACGTGCATTTGTGTTCATTTTGCTTATTGTAATAAAAAATAATAAAATTATTATTATTATTCTTATTGTATTTTATTTTATTTTATTTTAAATAATTATAAGAGCATATTATCATTTAATTTTAAAATATATTTTTACTATTTAAATATATTGAGATATTAATGAATAAAGAGAAAAAGGTGTTGATCATTTAAAAAAAAAAGAATGTATTGTTTTTTAATTTTAAAATTGAAATATTATTGCTTAATTTTGGAATATAAATATCTTTTACTTCTAATGCATAGATCAATCCATGTCAATCAGACTAACATAATTCTTATTTTTTTTCATTTATTGTTTTTTATATTTGATTTGGTGTGATGTGCCTTATTTAAACATTTATTTAGCACGATTTTCTTAATTTAGAATCATTATAATAAATAGTATATATGATTAACCATATCATAATTTAATCTAGTGTCATTGTCTTCAATGAAATAACTTGATCTCATTAAAATCAATTAATATTTGTATAACGTTCTTAAATTTAAATTTAGATAACTAAATAAAAATACTTGCTGAGAAATATTCTTTGCACACATTAGTAAAAAGTATATAATATTTTATACGACATTGAATCAAATTTAAATGTTTATTCTTGTCATGTTAATTGATAAAGTTTTCTATCAAAAAATTAATTGATAGTTTTATACGACATAGACTTATTTTTTATTTAATTGAAATAATAAAATCTAATTTCAAGTATTACTTTTTAACTTTGACCTTCATGTTAAATTGTTTACGATCACATTTGATAATAAGATATCTGAAAAGAGCATTACATTATTTTTCAAATAAATTTATTTGATTTATTTTTCTGTAAATTTAATATTTTGTTAAAAGATAATCAATATATATATATATATATATATATTTTATTTATTTACTGGAAAGGATCTTAATGAGGTTGAGTAGCATATCATTCTTGCATGTTTAAAATTCAAACTCCTAGAGCTACTATATGAAAAGAGTTTTCCTCCACTTTTCACATAAATAAGTGGGTTCATTCTCCAACCCTTAAAAATATCAATCATTCTATTATGCTATGTGTGCAGTTTTTAACTAAAAGTTTTCCAAAATCAATTATTAGAAGGTAATTATTTTTTGACAGTTATAACAAATTATACCAAAATTCTTCTTGAAGATAATTTTAAGGTGTAAGTTAAACAAAATTATATCTATAATTTAGTTTTTGAAAATTGTTTTTAGCTCAGGATTAATTTTAGTTTTAAAATAAACTAGTTTAAGGATTTGTATCATGTCAAAATTAATTTATATTCGGTGTTGAATTTTTATTCATTATTTTATATTTAAAATACACTGATAACAGCAATAACAGCAATAATAAAATCGATAACTATCAATAATAAAACAATATAATAATAATAGTTACATATATTTATCACAATGTCTGTAATCAGAGATCTTATATATTCTAATAAAATGATGTAGTTCAATTAAAAAATTTGATAATAAAAATTTAATTAAAAAATATAATTTTTTTTTGAGATATCATACAAATATATTGAAGACTCAGTTTAAAATTTCAAATTTATTATAAAAATATAAATAAATTAAATCTTCTTCAGATTAGAAATTAAATTTATGAATATATTTTTTTTAAATCACAAAATTTATATAATAATGTTTCAAAATTGTGGAATAAGTTATTTAGTTGTTCTAAAGTGTTTTTGTTTTGAAAATTAATTTTGAAAACGAAAACTGTCTCCACAGAAAACATTACCATAATTTTTGGTAAATTGAAGTCATTCACTTAATTATAATCTAAACACAAACCTATGATGAGTTTGTCACGTAACTAACACTTTATACATGTAATGTTTCAAGTGGGAATCCTTAATGATTTTGATGGTCCATAACTTGAGGACTATAATATTAAGTTTTCAATTCTTAATTTTGTTCATAATGGTCTATAAATTGTGGCGCATACAATTAAGTTTTCAACTTTTATTTTTGTTCATACAAGACATAAAAGTCAACAAAATCCATGCTTTGATTGATTAAGAGTAGTCTATCACCATCTTCCCAAATTAATTAAAAGAAAAAAGAAAAAAGTTAATATTTTAATTCCAAAAGCGTAGCCCCTGAATCTTTAGAAAACTGAAAAAGATTTTCAAAGATATATATTCCTCGTTCATTTTAACTTTTATATTTAATATATAGCTAAATATATATATATATATATATATATATATATGAAATTTTAAATTAATAAAAATACAAACATATCACACCTAGTTATTTTTTTTAAACAATGCAGATACGGTTCTCCTGAATTAAATATAGAAATTGCAGAATAAAAAAACTACAAATACTTCCTAAATTACAAAATATATGGCACTAGTGAACGAATACCACGGTACATGTTAAACAAGTTTGATTAAAAAAAATAACACACGAAACATTTCTGTAACATTTCTGTATGAATTTTTCAAAGTTGAAACAAAATTAGAAACGACTAACAAATTAGTTGCTTTGAACTCCATAGTCAAGCGAAAGCAATGTAAACATAAAAGTAATTTTGAAATGATCAAAGTTTATTATTCCTAAAAGTGATAGGAGGAATCAAACTTTTTAAATATGATCAGAAAAAAATTGTGTTATGGTTTATCTAAAGATCATGATTTTTTTTTAGTAAAAATCGTATTGTTATTATAGGTGAAGCCAACTACAATCTTAATGATAGTTCCATGTATTCATGTCATGTTACTCTTGAACATGACGGGTTTTAATGCATTTTTATTTTTAAGTTAATTTTTGTATAGTTGATTATCATGTCTTTTATTTTGATAGTCTTTATAATATCTTTGAAATTGACATTATCTTTTTGACATGATGTTTTGTTTAGTTATATGTGTAATATTTAATTAAATCACCAAATGCATGTATTTAGTGGCTCATGCTTTCAACTTATCCATGCATTTTGGATATTAATGCATAAATAATAAAAGAAGGAAACAATTCATAATTTTGTTATCCTTATGTGAATGACAATGTTATTATTGCAAATGCATATCTTGATTATTGCAACGGTGAATCTCTCCAAGAACTAATAAATATATTTGTAGGTAATTGGTGTTTTTCATTAGGTTGCCTTGTTGCATAAAAACTTTAAATTTCTGATAAGTATTAGAAAATAATTGATGGAGTTTGTAGGTAGTGAGGATTGTAAGGAAACTCCTTTGAGTGTTGTAGAAAACACTTGACAAAAGATTGCAATACTAATTATAGAGGTGTCAATTTGGCCCCTAGCCCATGGGCCAGCCCTGACACACTCTTCATAAAGCCCCCTTTTAGGGGGGCCCCAAATGAGGGGGCCAAAAAAAAGTCCCGACCCCCAAAGCCCCCTCTCTAGTGGGTTAGGGCTAGGGCTAAGATGGGTTAGCCCCCCAAATAATACTACATTAAGTCAGAGTCAAAGATTAAGTTGAGCGACCCAAACGGGCCTGATGATCCGGACGGGCTCGACAACTCGGACGAGCCAATGACCAGGACAGGCCCAATGACAAGGACAAACCCGACGACCAAGATGAGTCCGACGACCAAGACAGGCTTGACAACCCGGACATGCTAAACAACACGGACGGGCCCAAAAACCCAGACGGGCTAGACGACCAAGATGGGCCCGACGACCCAAACGGGCCTGAAAACCTGGACGGGCCAAACGAGCCAACTGAGCCCTACGACCTAGACGAGCCCAACGATCTAAACGGGACGACGACCCGAACGAGCCCAATGATCTAGACAGGCCCAATGACCCGAACGGGCCGACGACTAGTATGGACCCGACGTTCAAAACGGGCCCGACGACCCGAACGGGCCCAACGAGCCAAACAGGCCCGACAATTCGAACGGGTCCGACGACCCAGATGACCCGAACGAGCCCGACGACCAGAACGGGCTCGACGAACCCGACGGGCCCAACAACCAACACGGGCCCGACGACCCGAACGGGCCCAACGAGCCAAATGGGCCCGACAATCAGAACGGGCCCGACGACCCGAACAAGCCAGACGACCCAGATGGGCCCGACGACCCGAACGTGCCAGACGACCCGAACGGGCCCGACGACCTGAACGGGCCCGACGACCAAGAAGTGTCAGACGACCCGAACGGGCCCGATGACCCGAATGGGCCCGACGACCCGAACAAGCCCGACGACCTTAACGGGCTCGACGACTCGAACACGCTCGACAACTCGGATGGGCCTGACAACCTGTTCGAGTTGTCGGGCCCGTTCGAGTCGTTGGACATCTTTGGATCATCGGGCCTGTCTAGGTCGTTGAGCCCGTTTGGGTCGTCGGTCCCGTCCGGGTCGTCGGGTTCGTCCGGCTCATCGGGCCCGTTCGATTCATTGGGCCCGTCTGGCTCATCCAGGTCATCGGGCCCGTCCTGGTTGTCGGGTTCGTCTGGGTCGTCGACCCCGTATGTGTCTTCGAGCCCGTTCAAGTCGTAGGGCCTGTCTGGATCGTAGGGCCCGTCTGGGTCGTAGGGCCTGTTTGGGTCGTTAGGTCCATACAGGTTGTCGGGCCCGTTGGGGTCTTTGGGCCTGTCTGGATCATTAGGCTCATTTGGATCGTCGGGCCCATCTGTGTCATCGGGCCTGTTCATATCGTTTGTCCCGTCCGGGTTGTTGAGCCCGTCCGGGTTGTCGGGCTCGTCTAGGTCGTATGGCCCGTCTTAGTCGTTAGGCCTATCCGACTTGTTGGGCCCATCTGGCTCGTCGGGCCCGTCTGGGTTGTTGGGCATGTCTGTGTCGTCGGTCCCATCTGGGTCGTCAGGCCCGTCTGGGTTGTAAGACCAGTCCGGGTCGTCGAGTCCATACGAGTCATCAGGCCCGTTCGGGTCATCAGGCTTGTTTGGGTCATAGGGCCTGTTAGGTTCGTCGGGCCTGTCCGGGTCATTGGGCCCGTCCAGGTCATCGAGCCATCCGTGTTGTCAGGTTTGTCCTGTATTCAGGTCTGTCTGGGTCGTCGAGCCCGTTTTGGTCATCGGGCCCGTTCGAGTCGTCGTTCTTGTCGAGGTCGTCGGGCAGGTCCGAGTCGTTAGACCTATTCGGGTCGTCGTGCTTGTCCGATTCGTTGGGCCTGTCCCACAAATAGTAATATATTTTAAAAAATAATATATTTTTCATGTGGAAGATGAAAGCCCATGGGTTGGCCCTGGCCCACAGGGCTTTTGTAGAGTTTTTGGCCCTGTGGACTTCTTTGTTGGGGGCTTATTTTTAATGTGGGCTTTTTTGGCCCTAGCCCACATGGGTCAGGGCCAAACCCTGTGGACTGGGCCAAATTGACACCTCTAACTAATTATAAGTTTATATAAGTTACATATGTCTTTGTGTGTTTAGGTGGATTGATCATGTTTTTTTATGGATGAAGGTTTTCATCCAAATAATAAAAGTGTTCTCATAATACCAACTTTTCATATTGTGGATCATTACTGAGTATTGTTTAATGTGACTAAGCATTGAAAAAAAGCATTTTTAATTAAATGACAATTAAATTTATTTTTTGCTTATTTAATGCTCGATACGAGGAGAATCACTACAAGAAAAACGTTTAATATTGATGGACACAATCCGTCGGTAATCTGAGTTGACCACAAATTACCAACGGTCATAAATATGTGAGTAAAATGTTTGTCAATAAATTTTACTAATGGATCCCAAAGGTAATTATCGACAACCGCAAACCCATTAATAAATTCGTTGGTAAATATTCATCAGTAATTACTATTGAATTCTAATTGTCGGTAAAATTTATTGTTAAAAATCACAGTTGTGTTTTTTTTCTTTCCCCTCTTTGTCCTCTTATTTTCCCTTTTTGTTTTCTTCTTTCTCTTCCTTCCACCGTCACCAACCGTCCTCTTGGTTCATCATCCTCTTCTTTCTCCTCCTCCTATTTTCTCTCTTTCTCCTCCCTCAACTCTTGTCACCATTACTTCTCCTCTTTCTCTTCTTTCTTTTCTTCTTCTTTTCTTCTTCTCACCCATTTCTTCTTAATATATAAAAATATCATCATACTTGGTAGAAAAAGTTTTACTCAATTTATGAACGAAAAAGTTTGTCGGTAATAAGAGTTATAAGTTACCGATAAAATTTATAAACAAAAATGGTTGTCACACAAGTTATCGACAAAAAATCTGTAAGTAATACAAATTCAAAATTATCAATAATTTTACTAATGGATTCATTATCGACAAAAATATTTGTCTATGACTTAAATTCTAAAATTTGTGGATAAAAACTCGACGATAATAACTTAAATTATGATAATGAACAAATTTATGTTTATTGTTGACCTTAAATATTAGGATAAGGACTAATTTGATCTTGTTATCAATGGCCATCAGCTGAGAGTGTGCAAGGCCATGATTAGAAAATGGATTTTCCTTCTATATTTCTTTATCAACCAATTTTGGATCTTGACGTGTAGGGTTTTAAGTTTAATTTCATTTTCTTCTATATAGAACCATCATGTTTTTTTTTTGTGTTATTTTGCATTGTCTCAATACATTCATTGGATTTTAGTGTCAATGTCTCGTTATGTTGTAACGATTTATTTACATGTTTCTCACTACATCTCTTTCATTTGAGTTTTTCATACTTTTGATATAAGTCAACCATTTTATAAATTATTTCTCATAATATTTATAGTATATTAAGATAGGATAAAAATATTTTTACAAAACACATTGACATATTAATACAAGGTTAAAATATACATTTGATTCCCGTTTTCGTTTAGTTTTGTCATTTTAGTCCTAATATTTTTTTTTGTTTAATTAAGTTATAATTTTCGTCAATTTTGTTCAACTTGATTTTTTTTGCTAACACTGTTTAAATAATTAACAGTAATGAACATTGATTGTCAGGTGTCACTTAATTTATTTTTTAAATATTTTTTTAATTTAAAAAAAAAAAGTCCACCTGTCAATCCAGCAACGTGTCATATGTCAGAGTCAATGTTTTATATTTAATTTGGTCCCTAATTTTTTTTCAATTTAGTCCCTCTCCAAATTAACACCAAATTTAGTTTTTATATAAATGTTATAATGATATTTTATTAATATGTTCATTTTTATTAAATATTTTGGTTTAGGATTACAATTTGTTTAAAATTAGAACAAAAATTTAAATGATAAGGACTAATTTTAAATTTTATATCAATGGTGTTAGTTCACATCCTTAAAATTCTCATTATAATTTTAAATTAATTGTAACCTTAAACAAAAAATATTTAATAAAAATGGGAATTTGAATAAAAACATCATTATAACTTTTATATAAAAATTAAATATGGTATCAATTTTGAGAGGGATAAAATTGCTCAATTTTAAACAAAATTGGGATTAAATTGAACAAACATAACGAAAATAAAAACCAAATTGAATATAAAATATTAACTTTGACACGTGATACGTTGTTGGGTGGATATTTTTTCAAAAAATAAAAAATAAAACAAAAAATTCACGAAGTGATACATGGCAACAACTATTCATTACAGCTAATTTTTAACCCGCACTAAAAAAAGATCAAATTTAACAAAATTGACAAAAATTTGAATGATTGAAAAAACAAAAAATATTATAAATAAAATAATAAAACTTGACGAAAATAAATACCATATATATAATTTAATCTTTTCTTTATAAGTTTGAGAATCATATTTAAGTATGTTTAACGTATATAATGTATTTAAAAAAGGCTATGTTTTTCAAAAATAAACTAGACTCAAAATGGTAGAAGAAGAGTTAACCTATGATCAACTCCAGGACCACTAGGGCTTAACTAAACTTTGTCCTATCACAACAATTATTATGAATGTATGAACTACTGCAACAACAAAAGGGCCTACTCTTAGACAAAGAAAAGAGAACAATTAACATCTTTCATCTTTTGTATGCATACTTTTTTCTTCAAATTAACGAATATCGTCGAAGCAGAAAAAAAAATACATTAATTACATCAATTAGTTACCTACATCCAAAGAACTTAAAACTTAAAAGGAGAATTATGTGTGTAAATTGTATGATTAGACACATAATTATTATTGTAATGTAGGAAATGATTTTGGTGACTGAGATGAGGACGTCTCTGTTAACTAAAAGTTGGTAGTGATGTGAGAACGTGCGTTCCGTAAACTCACCACAGAACGCTGTTTTGAACTTGAGCTTGACATGTGTGCTTATGGAAAGTTTGACACTAACACGTTAATTCACTCCTTACACACTTTATTTTATTTGGCTAAAATGATAGACACTGTTTGGCATAAACAAATAATTAAGGACAGTTGCATGATGAAACTCCTTCTCACCCCAAACAGATAACTAATTTTGCTTAAAATGATTTGGTGACAATGATTATTGATTACTTCTCAAACTTTCAAATAACTGTAGGTGTCCGCCACCGTCTATATCACCTATAACCATCATTTAACTTTCGGTTGTTAGGTAGATATAACCATTGATTCAATGGTCTATTTATTAGGGGTTGAATTCAGCTTATGACAAACCATTTTTTTCTACCAATTATTTAAATCCCAAGTCTTTTGATAGGAAAACAGAGAAAAAGTACTATGCTATTATTCATAAACAAACACATTTTATAGTCATAAAGAAACTAGTAAAAAAAGACAACAAAAACAATGGAAGTGATTGCTTAAATATATTCATTTAGTTATGGGCCGGTAGTACTCGATCATATACTTGTGCTTTATATTATTGGGCTTGTAACGAACCTGAAGTCCTATGCCAGTGCTTCCTGCAACCCCATATTTGCTCCTTGCATCCCCAGAGATATGTGAAAAGACAAATTTATCCTTACTCAAAAAATAAACAAAACCTTACATTAACTCCTTCTCCTTCCCGTTTACTCCTTCCTCTCCCTTCAGAGGGTCCTCTTTTCTCTTTCATAGCAGCAGCCACATTCTTCTTCCTCTCTCGTAGCACCCCCTTCATCCCCAATTGGAGAAAGGGTAAAAGAGTCCTTTCACAAAACTATGAGACTACGTAAGAGAAAATATGAGGTGCAGCAGGCACTGGTTGGAATGCTAAAGGACAAAATCCCAAAATTGTTTATGGGCCATCGAGATCGACCCACACTTTCTACTATACGCATGGTCTTCTTTCTACATCGGTCTCGCTCCATATTATTATTATTATTATTATGACATGTTTAATCAAGATTAGTGTTTCAATTATATAATTAAGGAACATTAGATTCAATTATAAAATAATAGCTAAAACACAAGAAAACTGTATTTACATAACGGCTTTTGTTCTGAGAATAAAGTTGCTAACAACTTCGGAAAAAATAGTGAGTTAACATCTCTTCGAAAGACCACGCCATAAATTCGGAAGGTAAAAACAATGACAATTAGGTAGAGCGCAAAGGAAAAGGGCTTTGTTTTGGATGATGTTGTTTAGGGATAAACAATATAGGAAAACGAATACACGGTTCATTTACACATAAAAATTTTTTAAAAATTAAAGTGGAATGATGGATTTAGTCCTAATTGACCTCTCCTACATCAATAGATAACCTTGGCCATCAATATTACTCTAGCTTGAAACAGGTTTCACTGTTAGGGAGCATGTTATAGTTCCAAATCATGAACAATAATTTATTTATTAAATCTTAACATTAGTGCAAAAATTAGACTAGCCTAAATCGGGCAACAAATTATAAATTACTGCTAATTTATTTAAAATCAAATGCACAGACTATCACGCTCAAAAAGCATTTAATACACGATTTGGAAAACTAGGGATCATTTTCACCTACCATTACTAAATTTATGTATATACATATCCAAAATAGCATTCAAAGGGGTTTAAAACTAATTCTTACTTCAAAAGTATCGTATCTAAAAGCTGATTCAAACCTTAATCAGGCAGCTGCTGCCGTCAGATATAATCATAGGATTCGGGTATTAACGGGCCAATGCGCATGTTGTATAAATAAAAAACACGGGTACCTTAAAATTAGCACCGCTTAAATTATCCGATCTTGCAAAGCACTTGAAACACACGTCAATAACACAGAATACTAACCAAAAAATACTCATCCAACAAAACTGTAGAACAATGAAAAATCCTGTCCAACCTATCACGACAATATATCAAGTGCGATCAGAAATTCACTGAATTTAAGAACAAACACTTAAAAGACACGGTATGATTTCCCCATGGTACTCTTCAGATACAAGCACCTAACCTGAAATCAAAAACAGATTACGTTCAGACGATTGAAAGTAATACAAAAGTCAACAATGCATCAGTTTTACTCAATTTAAGAGTGGAGACTACTCACATTCTGCCAGTTCTTTTTCAACAATGACACAAGGAAATTAACGCTCAGTTGTACATTTTGGAAGATTTGCTTTTCCTCCATGCTAACATTCCCCACGGCTACTCCCATGCAGAGCACCTTCTTAAGCTGGAATTTAACCATAGCCTTAGTCTCATTAACCTTTGACTCCAAAGATTCTTGGTGAGTCACAAGTGTGGGGAACTTCCCTGCAAAGCCAGTCAAAAAATCTAAATCAGCTAAAGCAACATTGGCATGAAAATAAAAATATAACAAAAAAGCAAAGCAACATAGAAAGGGAGTGTAAGAGCTTGCTTAAGAGGATGAACAGTCAGTTCAATGATCTGTACACAGCTAATGACAAAAAACATTAAGAACAGAGCACAATGTGACAGGAAATTAACAAATAAGAAGCAAGTTCTGAAATAAAATGGTGAAAACATAAGCAAATCAAGAAGAACTCTCAAAAAAGAAGAAAACTTGCCTGCCTTGTTGAGACCAGGTCCCAAGAGACGAGGAATCTGCTTGATAACGGCTTCAGAGGCCAAAAACGCATGATACTTTTTAGCTAGCTTTTTCACCAATTTCTTGTTTTTGTTAAGCTTCTTCAAGGCTTCAACATCCATGTAGTCCAATCCTATCTTCTCTGCCTGCAGATTTGAATAATAGACATTAACAAAACAGACCACGCAGCAAAAATATTGAATTACAACTGTAGAACAAAGCACTATCAGAGCAAAAAGAACAAAATTTCTCCTCTTGAGTTGCGATTAGGTAATTCGAGAAGAGCAATCAATACAGAGAATAATTATAAAAACTAGCCGCCAAATAAAAAAAATGAAACCAACGGTTTGTAAAGCAATAAAATAAGCAGGACAATCAAAGTTTCTATAAACATGCAGCAAAAGTGACAACTAATGTAAAATATGTACTACTAAAATGAAGACGCGATTGAATCTCCGAAATTTCTAGAATATAAAGTATTGCATCTAATTGAAAATCTCACAAAAGTGTTGGTAGATTAGAACTACTAGTTACCTCCTCAACGTGTTGGGCATCTCCAAGCATGCAAATTTTCATCTTGGGGCGAGGAATATGAGGCAACTTAACAGAGCCACTGAAACGCTTGTCCTTTTGGGGATCATAGTTTTTCAGCCCAATTTGGAGTTCAATAGTCTCCACAAACTTTCGGTTCTTCTCTTTGGAATCACCCATGATTCCAGTGATAGCCTCCCTTAAAGCATCACTCTGAAGCTTACTACACAGACAACATCCAAACCAAATTAGAGACCACAAAGCATAGGTTATTCAAACGCCCGAATTTCATCAAACGATATCAACTAACAGTATCACCGCACACAGTACACATAAGTTATCAATGAAAAACGACCAGGGACTTTACATTGCCCATAAAACAGCTGAACGGCCACAAAATTATGAACATTGACAATTAGAAGACATGAAAATGAATACCTCATTGTGAGACTTGGTCTTTTTCCAACTCAACGGCTTGGCGGCTACAGATCTCAGAGCTGCCAAAAAAATTGCAGAGAAGAAGAAAGTGAGAATTGGAATAAATGAAGAAAGTAGAAGAAAATGCAATAGTACTCTTCTGAATAGAGAAAGTACCGGAGGCGAAACCCTAGCTAGGGTTTGGAGCAGGCAGAGAAAGAAGTATATAGCAGCCATTGACGGATATGGATTGGGCTGGGCCTAATTTATAAAAATTTGAAATGGGCTCTATAAGACAGTGTTGGTAAATATTGGTAAATTATTGTTGTTTTGAAAAGATGTTTGTCCTGGACTTAAGGTCCTTTTCTTTTTCTGTTTTCTTGCTATTGGATGAATTTTTTGCCTGTTACGAATATTCTCTTAAGATGCTAAAGAAAATAGTTAATTTTTGTTTATATTTAAGTATTTTATGCATTTATTTACTGAAATAAGTACTTGTATGTCGAATATCAAATGCTGAAAAACTATATTTATATGACTGTGTCCTTGAAACACTTAATAAAATAATTAATACCGACGTTATAAACTGATTGAGGATTAAATTTAGTTTTAATTTGTTATAATCTCACACAAATTGCTTAAGGTTTTTTCCACTATTCCAATAAGCTTTACTGTCTTGATTTTCTAAGTATATATGTGACGCAAAGAAATGTAGTGAAATATTCTATGTAGTTTAACTATTTTTATTTTTTAAAAATATGAAATAAAAACTACGCCACCATTAAATCCACACATAATGCAACTTAACTATTGTATAAAATTCAAGTATAATTAAGAAGGAGGAAATTATATGACTATATTTTTGAACATGATTGAAAAAAAAAATCTCATTTTTTATCTATCTAATGGATATACCCTGTCATTGCATTCTGCATGAAACGAGGAGATTTGAATTTCATAATCACAAATGAAGAAATTGTATATATAAGAACAGAATTTGGATTCTCTGTTGAGTTTTTTTGTATTGTCCCTCTATTATATATTCATAATATATTGATTATCATTAATTTTGACGTTTTAAAATATATTAAAAAAATATTTAAAATATCAACACAGTATATTTTTAATGCTAAACAAAAGATAATACCAAAAAAATCAGTAGAGAATCTGAACTCGAATGAACATGTTGACTATCGACTATAAATGTGGAATTTTAGGGGAAATAGGTCACAGAAACAGTCTATAGGAACATGAACCAGTTTGCTTGTTTTTAATATATGGTTCTAACTTTACTTTAAAAACTTGTGCCAAACTAATAAATTTTGTCATATGCATTGAATTAATAATTAATATTTCAGGTTTTTGAATCCTATAATGGATCCGAACAATATTATTTCAAGAAATTTAAGGCCGAAATTCTCACTTGTCAGATAGAAATGAGGTTTTAAAGATGAATTGTACTTCAATGAAGATAATTAAAATATACAGTTCTCTTTTAACATCCAAGCTTCTTTAAATAATTCAGATGATGAAACAATTAAATTCTAAAATAAACAATAGTTTAAATGTAGTAATTAATCTGAAAGATGTAATCTCAAAAAACCTAGAATAATAGACAATAATATTATGATATCCAGTAATCAAATCAAGAATGATATCACTGAGATCTAAGACATCTCTCCTTTGAATTTTTGAATACTTCATTATATTATATATGTTCTTCACAAATACATTATTGAAATTGGACTTGTGAAAATCTATAAAAGTTTACCCTAAATTTCCACTTGTAAAAACCAGTTTCAACATTGAATGACAAGGGGAGCCTGTTTGCAATTTGCATATATATATATATATATATAAATAGGTCATAAGCAACTCCTAAAAGTGGACTAAATAAACATGCATATACATACACACACACACATATATATATATATATATATATATATATATATATAAAGAAAAACTAAAATACATATTATATTATATATATTGTCATGTTTAAAAGTTCATATGCATTAGCTAATCTGAACATAAATGGTTGAACTAACAAGATCAAGAAAGAATATGAGAAAAAGATCCAAGCATATGTGAATCTTAAAAACACATTATTCCAGTCATAACATGGGAATATTAAGAACAACTATACTGATAGCTATAGTGAAAAAGGAAACATGAGGAAGAACTTCAGATCCTTAATCTTGGTGACTTTGCTTTGCATGCATTAGCAACAAGGGAATCACGAGCAGACACAATCAAGCTATGAGGAGCAAGGAATGCATTAAACACAGTATAGTCGATCCAATCCTTCAACTTCTGCTCTTGGCCCCAATCTTCTGGTATGTCAACCTTCTCCATCATCACCTCTTCCCGGAGTCTCTTCAGCTTCTCACGCCCCGTTTCTTCTGCATCAACCCTACCAATATTCTTCTCACTATGCTCCTTCACCTTATCATCATCTTCAGTGCTGTTCTTGAGCATCTCATTCGTAGATCTTTGGGAAGTGACGGGTTTTCTTGAACTCCTCCATGCAGGAATGTCGTGGGACAAATCGTTTCCTTCCATTGACAAGAGTGGTTGCAGTTGTTGAGAAGCCAAGAGGGTTTATGAAATAATTGAAGAGAAAGAGAAAGGAAGGGTATACAGTGAGCAATGATTCAATGAATGACATTGGGTGGGTGTTTTATAGTACACGTCATGCCTTTGTGATGGTCTCTCGCAGGTTCCCAAAAGAAAATGCCGGTCTAATTTTTATATTGGTTAGAAATAAGAAAGTAGAGTATTTTATAAGAATAAAGACTTATAAATTATTGTTTTCAAATTTTAGATTCAAAGTGGTATCAATATCTTATACGGTAGAGTTCAGGTCTTATCAGTGTTATGTCTCTTCGGTGTGTAAATCTAAAAAATGGATCGTGTGGTTTTGTCCTAACGTATACGTAGCTGAGAAACGAAAGAAGGATGTAGAGATTTTAGACTTGGTGGAGAGTGGTTTATTGCATAGAGTTATTATTGTGAGGTGGACATGCATCGTGAAAAGTATGAAGATTGGGGTGCTTTAATTTGCGTTGTCGTAGTTTTTTAATGGAATTGATTTGTTGAAAGAGAGATGTGGACATGGATGAGAAGAGGCCAACCACCCAGATATTTTTGGGGTTTTTTTCACAGGGTTGGCATTAGGTCCTCCTCAAAATTAATATTACACCATTTACCATGTACTTTCTTCTATTGTGTTGTTCTTTATGCTATGGAAGATGCACCACGTTTTTCAATCTCCATTTCCACATTTGTCACCTTTATGTGACTTCGCCCATCTCATTCAAACTTCTTAATTCTTCCTTTCATATTTGTCTTCTTCACAAATAAATATTATTTATCAACCTTCATTATTTTTGGGGGATTGATAAATAAATCAAAATTCTATTGTTATTCTAAAACAAAACAAAAAAATGGGAACAACTTGTACTTACATATCTACTTTAGAAAAGTTGCGATATAAAGTTGGAGATTAAACATGTGCCTGTGTTTGCCTTTTAAATTGCCATACACAGGTGAAAATATATTAACAAGAATTAAACCTACAATGAATCTGAGAATGCAATTGTGAATTAAATCCCATATCAAATAAAATTAAAAATGTTGTGAGTTAAATTCCATACCAAATAAAATTAAAAATAAGAAAGTTAAATAACATATAAAAAAATTATAAATTTATTATTTTAAATCTTAGATTAAAAATTGTGTAATTTATTGGAATTAAACTCAAATCTTATTAATATTATTTTTTTCAAGTAAATTACCTCTACTCATTATAGTCCATTGGTATTAATAGCATATAACTATAAAGCTTTTTTTTATAACTTCTAGTCAAAATATTGGAACATATTTTTATTACTATTTTACTCCTAATTAAAAGTGAATTGTCAGATAATTTTTTGAGTATCAAAAAAAAAATATATATATATATATATATATATATATATATATATATATATATATATATATATTAACAAGTATGAAATTAGTTCTTCCTTATTTCCTTGAGATTAGATGATCAAGATATATAGAAAAATTACACTACTAAAACACATTTCTTTTAACAAAATTAAAGTGTTTATAATATCAAGGTTATAATATTATATATAATACTTGCATAAAAATAAATAAATTTGAGCTTTTCTTGGTAGAAACTACTTTTATCTCAGTCTTGCAGATTTCTCTTTTACAAAACAATGCATCACACTTTCATCTTGATAAAAAATAAAAATAAAAATACACGCACTTGTTTGTATAAATTAATCGTGTTATATATTTAACAATAGTTAAACCAGACTTTGTTACATGCAAATTCGAAGATAAAAAAATTTAGTTGAAAAAATTCTGACAATTTGTTTCAAGTGTATAAGGAAACAAATGGAAGAAATAAAGTACTGAAGTGCATTCTTTAATATGAAGTTTTAGGTTAAAATGTCATTTTTTTCAATTGAGTTCAAAATTTGTCATATAAACTAAGTCTCTAGGAATATATATATATATATATATATATATATATATATATATATATATATATATATATATATATATATATATAATCAATTTATATCTTAAGGACCAAAATGATCGGAGGGCGAAGTTATTGTCAATATTGTTAACACCTAATTAACGTGCCAATATTCTAGGTATGTCCTCAATTAAATGTAATCGAGTTTCATGTGTATGGATTTTTTTTTTCAATAATAATAATAATAATAATAATAATAGCATAGCATTCACTGCAAACAAATACTTCTGACCATAAGATATGAAAAAAACATTATTTGACCCCAAACACTTGAAACTTGTGGGTTTGGGCCTATCGGTTGAATGAGTCAATTATTTCAGCTCTTTTCTACACCTTTCACTACATGCAGCTTCTTCCTGCATTTTTATAATTTCAATCTGTATTTTCATTTTTTTTTTATTTCAGTACATAATTCAAAATATGGTTTTAGTCCCCTTAACTTTTCACTGAAAATTAAAATTAGTCTCTATTCAAAATTTTAGTCCAATTTAATCTCCAACTCTTAAATATGGTGGAGTTATTCCTTTTATTCAAATTTTATTAAATTTTTTTAAAGTTTCAAACGTATTTTATAATAATATTTGACTTAATATTAAAGTTAAAATGTGTCAAAGTACAAGCAACTCAAATATTATCATGAAATGTATTTGAAACATCAAATAAACTTAACAAAATTTGATTAAAAGGATTAAATTCATACATTTCTAAATATGCGAGATTAAATTGGTCTAAAGTTTCGAAGAGAAACTATTTCCAATTTTTACTAAAAGTTAAGGAAACAAAAACATATTTAATCATTCCAAATACATATATTTTTATTTGAAATGAAATGTATAAAATAAAAAATATACTTTAAATTACACATTTTGAAACATAAAATAAAAAACACATTCTTGTATAATTTAAAATATAAATGCATTTTAAAATATACTATCTATTTTAGAGATCGTATATTTTAAAATATAAAAATTTATATTTTAAATTATATATTTCAAAATAAAAATGAAAAATATGTTCAAAATACAATCTAAAATATAAATTTTACATTCCACACTTCGTAAGAGAAAAAAATTGTGAGACAGGTTGAAATTATGGAGCTACTGAAGAAGTTGCCTTCACTGCATTCACGTCTTCTCTTCCATTTTTTCCTTCAGCTCACTAAGTGCGCTTCAACAAAAACAAAGAAATTGTGATAAAAAAATATTACTAAGGAAAATTTTGAGATACCAGGAATAGTTAAAAATTAATTTTGGATCATGTGAAATTACCATTCTAAAATTATTTTGAATAATTCATAAGTTTTTTAATATATTTGGCAAAATGTAAGAATGTTAAAAGTTTATTTTTGTGTTACGCCGCAACAGAGAGGTTCTCGAAATATTAATGCGGTTCAGGGTTAGATCTTGATTTTTTCATGTTGAACAGTTCAGAATTTAAAATAACCTAAGATCTATATGCATGCATCTGAGATTAACGCTATTTTCGAGAATAATGCATGTTACTAACTTCTTTGAATGCTGTTGAATTGTGAATAAAGCAGAACAAAACCGAATGTTGCTGGAACTATTACCTTCCTAATGATTGTTTACAAATTTGATCACTGGTCTTGTTCTTATTTCATTTCGCTAAAAATTACTTATCTATGGTGAAGGAAAGAGCAGCTGATATTGTATAGTAGTAACAATTAACAACATTGTTCCTACTGTTCTTCTTTTACGCTGATCAAATCTTGAAGAAGCATAACTGTATTTTTTTTTTCTTCTATCTTTTCAGCTCCAACTGAATCTATTCAAGTCCAGTTGTTTACAAGTGGTTGCAGCTTCATTGTCTCCGTGGTTGTTTAGGTCCAATCTTGCTGCTACAAAGTAAGAAGCTGGCATCCTATAATCTTGAGAAACTTTTTCATCTACTGGTTTCATTGTTTCTGTCTTGATTCTGTTCCGGTGCTGGAACTCACCTTCTGATTGGTTTTCTGTGATTAGGTTTTCAGGATACATGCTGCTTCTGTTTTCTGTTTCTCTTTCAAGTCCAATGGACATGGATAAGTTGCCAGGACCGGTTTCAGCGGCAAAGTTTCTTCTTTCTTCATTCCTGCTCAATGGGGCAAGGAAGGTGTTCTTTTTCCCATCATCACACCAATTGAGTTCACGGTTCCTAAGGTTGTTGGGAGCTTCTGTGGCTTCCCTTTGTTCCATGAACACATGGCTGCTGAAGTGTCTGAAGCCATTTTGAATCTCTTGCTCCTTCTGTGATCTGTCACAGGATGTGAGGCAACTGTCCACTGAGCAATCGTTTGGCTGGTTGGTGTGTGTTTGCTGAGGGCAAAATCCTTGCAATTCCTTCAGCTCTGAGAATGCTGAGTTAAGGCACTGAGATGACACTTTTGACACCAGCTCTGACAGTTGAACTTTTGCAGTTTCAAGTCCCACTATTCCCAAATTTTGTCTCCCAAGAGTCTCTTGTGCTTTCTCCAACACAGACTGAAGGTATTTTCCTTGTGCCTCAATCCTAAGCTGCAAGTGTCTTTGTACCTGATAAGATTTTTAAGGTAGTTATTGTAAAAGTTAATAAATTTAGGATATACAATAGTTTATATTTGGATGACAAATTAAAACACTTTAAACATTAGTGCATAGACTAATTTATTTATATGAATATGGAATGGAAAATGCAAGCTTAGTAAGTTGCCACTTAGATTTCACCTCAAGTTGTTCATTGAGTCTTCTCTGCACCTCAATCTGCATCTGCAGTGCCTCGCTTATATGCAGATCTCTGGATAAAAAAGGCACTGAAAATTAGCATCACTACTACAAAATATTTAAGCAACTGAATGTCCATGTCATGTTAAACAAGATTACATGAAGCATGTGAAAAATGTTTAGTTTTCTTACTTGTTAGCCTGCGGTCCAAGGCTTAATTTGTTCATGTGAGTCCCACTGGTTTCAGAAAGTCTCTCCCCAGTTGTTGCACTTGTTGCTGTTAAGGTAATTTTAACCATCAATAAGAGCTCTATGGCTCATTAGTAGATCAGAAAATGAAAGAGATTGGTATCTTACTCATTTTGTGTGTCACGTTGTTGCTTTGTCCATGCAGATTCTTGCTCAATCTATACTTCTGATGACAAAAAGGAAATATCAGTAATTGCACCAGACAAGTTTAAGAAGGAAAAATGAATTCTTGGTTTGTAGCTTTTTGAATGCAAAATTCAAAATGGTTTGCAAGTACTGATGTAACGATGCACGCACCTGAAGATGGCTCTTTAAATGGTATAAGGTAAGCCCTGGAATTCCCATGAGTTTCATTACTGTTTTTGGAGTTGCTTCTGCAATAGAAATATTGTAATTGCATCAGTGAACTAAAATTCTATGATCCTCAAGATTTGATGATCCACAAGGTGACTTGTGTACTCACTGTCAGCTCCTCCTAACTGATTGACTGCTTCTATAAATCTGGCATGAAGATCTGCTGTCCATTTTAATCTTGGTTTAGCATCAGTTGAAAGCACAAGTCCAGAATCTCCAGACCCATTTCCTGTTTGAAGGAACATGTGCCTCTCAGAAGGGATTGGCATTCTGGAAGAAGAATGAATGTTTTTTCCTTGGTGTTGGTGATGAGGGTACATTCCACCTACAAAAGCCACTTATAAGCACCCTGTAACATAAAAACTAACAACTTAGTTTCTAGAGCTGAACACCAGTTATGTAGTTACCTTGATGACTTGTGTATTCTCTTGATCACTTTCAACCTATGGAAGATGAAACTAGAAGAAGCTTTAGTTTCAAGATTAATTGTTACAAGCCCTGGTACTAACAAATAAGATACTTTCTGAATGCTTGATGTGCTTGTCTTGTTTTTCCTATCACACTTCTCTTCAGTGGAAAGCATGCTGAAACTGGTATTTATAAGAGAGCTGGAGGGAGCTGGTAATCCAATGGAATCTTGGATAGAACCAATAGAAAACCCAACTTAATCCTTGTGCGGTGACCTGAAAATTAGATATTATTCTTTCCTACTTTTGTTCACCAATGGACCCCATTTTCTAGTTCCATTTTCCATTCTCAGATATTGCTTTCCATTTGAGTTCCTCAGCAATAAAGCTTCGGAAATAGTCTATTTTTTTTTTCATGCACAACCTTTTTTCCACACACATTATGCAGGAATTGCATATAATTCAAAAACATTTTTAATATTTAGATATGTAAAAAAAGTTATCTGCAAATATCAATTTGTAAACTGCATTAGGTTCCAGAACTGATCCTTCAAATTTTAACCCAATATGCATTTTTATTCGTTTGCCAGGTAAAAAGTGGGAATCGTATGCTCACATTTGAAGGAGTATTTCCTTTTTCTTCTGACTTGGTTCTGGAGAATCTGATATCCCTCTGGACTTGGAACAGCCATTATTTTTGTTTTAGAGGAAGATTCTGAGAACTTAGAAGCCTAAATTTGTTGTTCCAAACCTTGATCTTGCTGCCATTTTACAAGTCCTTTCTTAATGTACATACATAGTTCTTTAGTAGCATGATATATGAGGTTGGGCAAGGTTTATCTTTGGCAAAGTTTTGAGACAAAGACACGAAGGAAGGCCTTAACTGCAGTTGAAGGATTCCATTGACTAGAGCACCATAGCATGCAAAGGAAGGTTAAAAATAATTGTGGAAGATGCTTGTTTCTCATGGAACTGTTTGGAGGTAAGGAATAGAATAAGAATACGTTCTGTTTTGTCTCCTTCAATAAGTTTGGTACTTATTCAGCCTGCACCGTTTAAAATATAAGGAAGATGGACCCTGAACTTTTCATTCTTTCTTTGGCACAAAACCTCTGGCCCCATCCTCTGGAATCCTAAGTAGGAGGGACCTGATAAAAAGGGAAAGATAGAAGAATTGTACTTGCTTTTATACTTGCATTTGGTTAAACACAGTACTACTGCATAGGACCACTTCCCTTGCCCTTGACTTGTACCATGGTTAATGTAGCTGATTCTTGTGTAAGAATAGGTACATTTGTCATTCCTTATGTTACCACACCCACTTTTAACTTTTTTCCTCTATAAACTTGTTCTTATCCATGGAGAACTTTCCTTTCATTAAATGGCATATACCATGTTAACCCACTACCAAAATCATTACAAAATGTATTAGAATCCGATTCAGTTTTAATTAAAGCCACGCTTTCCTCAGGCAATGCATGTGTCAAGTGCATGCAAATCTCCATTATTCAATTGGAAAAGAAACAACTAAGCTTAGTGTTGCACACTGTGCTCTAAGGGTAAGTGGTGTAGTACTCTCATTAAAAATCCACCAATAACAATTATATTATTAACAGCTAATACACAACAAATTACAGCATAATATATGTATATAAATACAAGAAACAGCCAGCTGTACGTAACACAAATGTGAGAGTAGACACACCCCTCAACAACAAATTTCACTTCGATAAATTCTAACACATAATTTTGATATTATGTTAAGAAGTGGAATTAAACCTAATACACTCTTATAAAACCGTCTTATAAAATGAAGCTTGCACCTATAAATTAGTTTTATTTCTATTCGATTTAGAACTTCCAATAATTTGCAGACCTTATATGATTTGGTGATATCCATTTATCAGGTGTTGCATGTAAGATGGACATTTTATGGAGAACTTATAGAAACAATGAAATAAATAGGCTAAACCGCAAAGATTCCTTGAACAGTATCTTGATATCACTTCTCCTTGTTCTTGTTCTTGATTCTGATTTTTGAGAATATTTAATGCTGCCAGGAGAATCCCGAGAGACTTTAGACAAAGTTAAAGCTGAGTTCCTAAGTAGTTTTCTTGCATGTGGATTGGAATAATATGAGCAAGAGGATTGATTTGGTACTTTTTCCAATCTTGATATCGAATTTGCTCCTTAGATGGACTTCCTATAACCACTTGGCAAGAGCATTATTTATTTGAAGTTGTTCTTGAGCACCAAAACAAGACTTAAAAACTCATCAGAAATAAAAAAAAAAAAAAAAAAAACTCAAAAAAAAAAATAAAAAAAAATTCAAAAAAA